>SWCB01013857.1_pt1 | contig 17109 bp, 13 predicted proteins | sample 4692901 | NCBI WGS metagenome assembly SWCB01 (sample SAMN10267276, study PRJNA491770) | bioreactor metagenome | isolation source: DHS bioreactor inoculated with subseafloor sediment | place: Japan: off Shimokita Peninsula | collected 2006-08 | reverse complement strand
GCTGTAGTCGTCCATCGTCTCACCCGGGGGCAAGAGGAGGGTGAGCCGCTCGTTGTCGTAGGCGCGATCGAGTTGCGGCTGAAGCTCCAGGCCGTTGGCGAAGGCGCTGTCGGTGTTGTCAACGCCCAGGTAGAAGTAGACGGCAGGGGCGGTGCCGTCGTAGCTGAAGCCCTCCACCTGCAACGTCTGGTCATCGATGATGGTGATGGATCCTTCGACGTCGTGGCCGGGATCGAAGGGCAAGTCCGCCGTCCAGGCGGCACGTTCGTAGAGGCCGGTCGGACAGGCTGCGGAGGCGTGGTACGCGGGTAGACAGGCCGCCGTTAGGGCTACAAGCGCAGTGGAAAACAGGCCGTGGTGATTCGGCATGGGGGGCTCCTTTGAGTGGTGTGTGACCGGAGGGTCGTCAGATCAGGCACAGGACTCGAATGACCTGTGGAGAGTGAATCGCACTGTTTACTCCACCACAAATGCCCCAGCCACTCTGCTTATTCCCTCACAATTCAAAACCGCAGCTACGAGCGACAGTCACAGCCAGGCTCGGCCGCAGCGCGGGATTCTGGTCTCAGGTGCCCGCTGCTCAACGCTGACGTTCGTGCAGCAACCAGCGCCGCTCCAGGGCCGCGACAGGGCCGAAACTGGCCTCGAAGAGCGCCAGTTGCCGCGGTCCGTCGATTTCGCCCGCCGGCTCCGCCTTGATCGACTCGAGAAACTGTCGCAGCTCGCGCTTCTTGTAGCGATGCAGATACATGAGCAGGCTGTACGCCTCGTGGTACATCACGTCAGCCGTCTCCGCAGAGTCGCCCGGCACCTCCGTTAGCGACACGAACGTCGCCAGCGGCAGCAGGGCGCCTTCTTCCAGCAGCTCCTCGAAGTGCGTCCGGCGCGGAGCGTAGTCACGGTCCGGGCCGAAAGCGGAGTTGGGCGTCTCCGTCTCGAAGCAGGTCGCCAGTCCCTCCGTGAACCAGAAGGGATACTGGTGATAGCGCGACTGCACGCCGGTGTTGAACGCCAGCAGATGCACTGCCTCGTGGACCGCCTTCACATCAGCGGCTTGGCGGACGGTGTCACGCAGTCGGGTTTCTTCGTGACGCAGCTGCGTCTCCAGTTGCGCTCGCTGGGCGGCGTAGAAGTCGACGGCTCTCGTGTTGCCCTCCCGGGTCGCATCGGTCTGCCACTGCCTGAGAAGGTCGAGCTGCCCGCGCGCTTCCGCAAGGTGCGCGTCCGCCACACGCACGGAAGGGGCGTCGGCGTCGTTGTAGTACACCACGTGGTTGGAGCGGCCCGCGTAGTAGCCCGCCACCCAAGGCGTTGACATGCCGTCGTGCCGCCGGGCGAAGTCGGCGTAGTCCGCGTAGCGATCAAAGAAGAGGCAAAGGAGCCTCTCTGCCGGCGGTTCGTAGACGAGACCCACATGGTTGCAGAACCGCTGTACCTGGTGGCTGGCCCGCTCGAGCAGGGCCATCCGGCCCCGCGTCCAGTTGGGATCGGCGTCGGAGTGAACCTGGAAGTGCCGGCTCTCGTAAATGCGGAAGCGCCCAGGGAGATCCAGCGGCCGCGTCTCGCCCGTCCCCTTGGCCCGGGCCGCACCCGTTTCCTGGGCCGCGGAGAGGCGCGGCCCCAGCGGCGCCAGCACCGCCGCCAGCGTCAGACACATCGGAATGCCCCAGGCCCAGCGGAGAAGTGATCTCGTCACGGCGTTGCCCCTTGGGTGCGCTTCGTCGTAGGATGCATCGTGCGGACGGCGCGGGAAGTGGGGCGGAGCCGGCGAACCGGCCGGAGGCCGGCGTTATCGGGTAGCCCCGATCGCTATGGCAGCTACCAGAGGATCCACCAGTGTCGAAGCCGGGACGCAGCAGGAAAGCCAAGCCATGACACAGAAAGCGGATAAAAAAAGCGACAATCTCGGCCTCATTGTGGCCCCCCTGTTCCTGGTGGGAGTCGCCCTCCTGGCGGGCTGTGAGAGCCGGGTGATCTCTGCCAAGGGCATCGGCAGCGAGCGGTACGAGACCCAGCCCACCTTCGAGCAGCAGTACTCGCCCTGGCTCTACGAGACGAGGAAGACCGACGACAAAGAGGCGGAGGGGAGCTCCCGCTGACTCGGCTCCCAGGCGGGGTGGCCGCGGCCGCGCATGGTTTTTGCCTCCCGTCCCTCCCTCCGGTATGATCTTCGCCCTGACTGTATTGAGAGTAAAGAAACGGGATTCGAACAAGAGGCTTGAGACGTTCTATGCCACTGGCTATTGAGCAGAAGAACAAGATCATTACTGACCACCGGCGGCACGATGGCGACACCGGGTCGCCGGAGGTCCAAGTTGCCCTCCTGACGGAGCGGATTCGCGATCTCACCGGGCACCTGCGCACCCACAAGCACGATTTCGGCTCCCGAAGAGGCTTGCTCCTCATGGTGGGCCGACGCAATCGCTTGCTGCGCTACCTCGCCAAGAACGATCGCAGCGGGTACCAGGCACTGATTAAGTCCCTGGGTCTGCGCAAGTAATCACCCCCCCTCCGCCGGCAGACGCTCGCCGCGCGTTTCGGCTGTACCGGACTGCAATGGGCACTTCCTGACCTAACCCGCTCGCTCGGGCTCGTCGGAGGAAGTGTCAATTGCCTTTCGGTATGGGCGAAGCAGTGACGCGAGGGTGAGGGAGACTCCTGGAGGCCGGCGAAGGACTTTTCCGCTGTGGGAGCGCCTGCGGGCGCGCCGCAGGACCTTCACGCCAAACAAGAGAGACAATCATGGCTCATACCGTCGTTCAGCGAGAGATCGGTGATCGGGTATTCAAGTTGGAGACCGGCAAGGTCGCCAAGCTCGCCAACGCTGCCGTCGTCGCCACCTTCGGCGAGACGACCGTGTTGGCCACCGTCGTCCGGGCCGCCCCCCGCCCCGGACTCGACTACTTCCCCATGCAGGTCGACTACCGCGAGCGCACTTCCGCCGCCGGCAAGTACCCCGGAGGCTTCCGCAAGCGCGAAGGGCCGCCGAACGAGAAGGAAATCCTCACCGCCCGCATGATCGATCGGCCCATCCGGCCGCTCTTTCCCGATGGCTTCATCGAGGAAGTGCAGATCCAGTGCTTCGTCATGAGCCACGACACGGAGAACGACTCGGACGTCGTGGCCGGCACCGCCGCCGCCGCCGCCCTGGCCCTCTCCGACGCCCCCTTTGACGGGCCGCTGGCCACCGTCCGCATCGGCCGCATCCCCATCGATGACGAGATGAAGTTCGTCATCAACCCCACCGTCTCCCAGCTCGAGTTCTCCGATCTCGACATGGTGCTCTCCGGCCATCGCGACGGCTTCAACATGATCGAAGTCGGCGCCGCCGAGGTGCCCGAAGACGTCATCGTCGGCGCCATGGAGTTCGCCCGCAGCCACATCGACACCGTCCTCGACATGATCGATGAGCTGGTGCAGAAGGCCGGCAAGGAGAAGAGGCTCGGCGATCACATCTACGCCCCCGCGGAAGACGTCGTCGAGATCGTCAATCGGGAGATGAGCGACTCGGTGCGGGAAGCCCGACAGATTCCCGGCAAGATGGACCGCGATGAGCGCATCAACGAGCTCCGCGAAGAGATGTACCAGAAGTTCTTCCCCGAGCCCGATGAGAACGCCACTCCGTACCAGGTCGAGGTCGCCAAGAAACGACGCAACGACGCCCGCGAGGCCTTCCGCACCCTCGAGAAGAAGCTCACCCGCAAGCTCATCGTTGAAGGCAAGCGCGCCGACGGCCGCAAGTTCGACGAAGTGCGCCCCATCGAGTGCGAAGTCGGCGTCTTCGAACGCACGCACGGCTCCGCCATGTTCCAGCGCGGCGAGACCCAGTCGCTGGTGGCGACGACCCTGGGCACCTCACGCGATGAGCAGATCGTCGACGGCCTGCTCCCCGAATACTCCAAGCGCTTCATGCTGCACTACTACTTCCCGCCTTTCTGCACCGGCGAAGCCCGGCGCATCATGGGACCCGGCCGCCGCGAGATCGGCCACGGCGCCCTCGCGGAACGCAGCCTCATGGGCGTGCTGCCCGCGGACACCGAGGAGTTCCCCTACACCGTCCGTCTCGTCTCTGACATCACCGAGTCGAACGGCTCGTCCTCGATGGCCAGCGTTTGCGGCGGCTGCCTGGCGCTCATGGACGCCGGTGTTCCCATCGCCAACACCGTCGCCGGCATCTCGGTCGGCCGCATCGAAGAGGGCGGCAAAGAGGTCTACATCACCGATATCATCGGCGAAGAGGATTTCTTCGGCGACATGGACTTCAAGGTCGCCGGCAGCCGCGAAGGCGTCACCGGCATCCAGCTCGACCTCAAGGCCCGTGGCCTGGTGGTTGATCAGGTACGCAAGATCATGGAGATCGCCCGTACCGCCCGTCTCCAGATCATCGAGCGCATGGAAGCCTGCCTCGCCGCCCCACGCCCCGAGATTAGCAAGTGGGCCCCCGGCATCATCAAGATCATGATCGATCCGGACAAGATCGGAAAACTGATCGGTCCGGGCGGAAAGACGATTCGCGGCATCCAGGAACGCACCGGCGCCAACATCGACGTCGAGGAAGACGGAGCCGTCTTCATCTCGACCAACGATCAGGAGGCCCTGCAGCGGTGTCGCCTTGAGGTCGAAGCCCTCACCGAGGAAGTCAAGGTCGGTACCGTCTACAACGGTAAGGTGCTGAGCGTCAAAGACTTCGGCGTCTTCGTGGAGATCGCTCCCGGGACGGACGGCCTGTGCCACATCTCGGAACTGGCCGAGGGCTACGTCAAGAATGCCGGCGATGTGGTGAAGGTCGGAGACGTGGTGCGGGTCAAGGTCATCCAGGTCGACGACCAGGGCCGCGTCAAGCTCTCCCGCAAGCGGGTGCTAGTTGAGGAAGCAGAATCCGCAAAAGGTGATTGAATCGACGCCGGTCGATGATAATCTAGAGAAGAGATCAGGGCGCTGACCTGCGCTCCAGGTCCGCGCGGACCGCACACGCGCGGGCCATGGCTTGAGTTTTCAGGCCGATCGGCCGACGGCGGGTTGTACGCCGCGCGCGATCGGTCAGCATATAGCGGGTCCGCGAATGCGAGGCGGGCAGAGCGTCCGCCGCGGAGGCGTGTTCGTTCGGTACCGAAGTTCTCGGCGATGCCGAGGGAGGTGCCTGATGGGGGATGAAGCTCCGAGGGAGATCGTCGACGCCGAAGGTTCGGTCAAGTGGTTTGACTCCAAGAAGGGCTACGGCTTTATCGTTGGCCCCGAAGGGCAGGACGTCTTCGCTCATTACAGCAAGATCGAAGGGGATGGGTTCCGGGTGCTCAAGGACGGGGCCGTCGTCACCTACGACGCCGTGAAGGGCGACAAGGGCTGGCACGCCACCCGCATCATAAGAAAACCCGAGATCAAGACGGTCAGTCCCGTCCGGGCCGGCGTCCTCAGCCGACCCGCGACTTGACAGCAGACCCCCGCGCGCGGAACCCTAGGCGTCTATGCAAGCGCCTCTCCTCTTCGGTCTGGGCATGCTCGGTGGCGTCATCGTCGCTGCGCCCATCTTCGCCGTCCTCCTCAAACGGTCGGCGCGGCGGGCTCGCGATGCCGAACGCCGGGCCCGAGGTGCGGAACGCCTCGCCGAGATCGGCACCCTCACCGGCGGCCTCGCCCACGAGATCAAGAACCCGCTCTCCACGATCGGCCTGAACGCCCAACTCCTCGTCGAGGACATCCACGAACTGCCCCTCCCCGAAGATGAACGCAGCCGTGTCATCCGTCGCATTGAGAGCCTCCGCCGCGAGACGGAACGCCTCCGCGACATCCTCACCGACTTCCTGCAGTTCGCCGGCCGGGTGCGCCTCGATCCCCATCCCGTCGATCTGAACCGGCTCGTGGAGGAGCTCGCCGACTTCTACCTGCCCCAGGCCACGCAGCATGGGGTGCTCCTGCGCCTGCAACCCGCGGAGAGCCCGGCCCTGGCGTCGATCGATCAGACGCTCATGAAGCAGGCGATCCTTAACCTCATGATCAACGCCACCCAGGCGATGGCGGAGCCAACGACGCATACTGCAATGGGGGGTGCCGACGCCGAACGCCCGCGTGAACTCCACCTGCGTATCGAGCAATTGACGGGGCGTGAACAAGGCGTCGCCGTGCACGTCATCGACACCGGACCGGGCATCGAGCCCGACAAGCTCGATCGGATCTTCCTGCCCTACGTCAGCCACAAGTCCGGCGGCTCCGGGCTCGGCTTGCCCACCACGCGACGCATCGTCGAAGAGCACGGCGGCGTCATCCAGGTCCATTCCACCCCCGGGGCCGGCACCGATTTCGTTATCAGCCTGCCGCAAGCGCCACTGCCCGAGTAATCGGCAGCCCGCCGCGGCGCTAGAGGGATCCCATCCGGCGACTGTCACTGGGCTTGTCGGGGCTCTGCGTCGATATGTTTCTCAATGCGGCAAGCAAGCCAGAGCAGCTTGGCATTTGGACGATCACTACGCACCTTCGTGAGTGTCGTTATCGGTATCACGGCGGGCGGCGGGCTGTACTTGTGGCAAGGGAATCCGCACCTCGCCATCGCGGCGTTCGTCATTGTCGCTCACGCCGCCACCGTCATTGTCCACTGCCACCGGGCCGCCTTGCACGACGTCCATCTTCGCCGCGAGTTGGTGGACATGCAGATCAACGCCGGCTTTCGGCGGTTTCTGCGGCTGATCGCCGATCCATACTTCTGGTGGTCGCTGTTCTTCGGCATCGCCACCATCGACATCGCCTGTTGGTTCGCGGGGCTGCACGATCCTCTGAAGCTTGGCCTTATCGCTGTCGCCTGGGGAATCATCTCCGTCATGCTCGGCTACGACGTGACCTTGCTCTACCCAACCACGCGCTGCCGAGGCTGTGGCTACCAGCTCATCGGCTTGCTCGACGAGACGGATCCCCGCCAGTCGCTGACCTGCCCCGAGTGCGGCCGCACCTGGAGCAAAGCCCAACTCTGCCTCGTCCCGCCGGGCTACCGCAAGCAAGCGGCGACGGCGAGCGGTGGCGGCAACGGCAAAGACGAAGCGCGCCCCGAGCCGGGCAAAGTCGCAGCGTGAGGATCGGGGATGCCCCCCATTGCACCGAGCCAAAACACGTAGGGCGGGCGCCGCCCCCCAGTTTCCGGGTGCCCACGCGCAGTGGCGGATTCCCCGGTCCGGGTGTGCACAAGAGCAATGGTTCTGCGCACAGCGGTGGCAATTCGGGTCAGCGCGGGTGAATTCGAGGTCGGATTCGGTCGCGTTTTGCCGAGTTTCGAGCGTAGTCGGGCTCCAAAAGCGCGGAATTCGGCGGGTTCTGGGCGTTTCTGCGCCTAGTGGTTTGCCCCGCGCGCCGCGCCCGTGCGCACCGGCGCGGCCCGTTTCGCCGCAGTCGCAACGGCGATGAGAGCGTTTCAGCGGGGGTCGCAATTGCCAGTTCGGTGCGCACCAGATTGACCGACGAGCCGAAGCGCGCCTCGCGCGCTCGCAGCCGTCTTGCGCTGACTCGACCGCCGCCCACGCAGGCACAGAGGCCTGCCCCACCAGGGGGAAGAGGTTCAGCCGAAGCCGGTGCCCCCGCTTGCTGCGGGCACGGCGACACCCCGCACTGAGGGGTCTTTTGCCTGGCGAATAGAGAGGGCCATGGCGACATCGCAGCCGCCCCGTTCTCTTCACCGGTCCCGCCTTCCTCTCCTACCCAAGCTCTGCCGATTCGCAAGTTTCGCCTTGCTTGGCGAAGAGCTTCATTTAGGATGTGATTGTTGTGTTGTGCCTGTGCATGCGGACTCGGCTGAGGGCCAAGCGGGGAATCAGGGGATGAACAACACGCCACATCTGCTTCGTCACGCGCCCGACAGCATCCGCGCTCTTGATCTGCAGTATTGCGGCTGGCGAGTGCGTCAGCGGCGCTTGCTCAGCGACTTCCAAATCAACTTCAGAAAGGGGATCAAATGTGCCATCCACGGAATCTGATTGGCTTGTGCTTGTCGTTCGTACTCCTATCGGTCATGGCCACCCATGTGAGTGCGCAGACGATCATCTATGTCGATGCGGGCCGCCCCGTCGGTGGTGACGGTCAGTCATGGGGAGGTGCGTTCACGTACCTGCAGGATGCGCTTGCGGCGGCCGAGGCGATACCGGAGCCGCGTGATGTGCAGATCTGGGTTGCGAAGGGGACGTACTGGCCGGATAGGGATGAGGCGAACCCACTCGGGACCGGTGATCGCGAGGCGGTCTTCGATATTCGCAGTGGCATCGGTATCTACGGCGGCTTCAAGGGTGACGAAGCGTCTCTCGCCGCCCGGCCGATTCCCTTGGAGCATGAGACCATCCTCTCGGGAGACCTCAACGACGATGATACGGTGACCTGGTATCCGGACAATCCGTTTCTGGAGGAAGGCGTCCCGGAGATCGCAAGCGTGACCCCCAATTCGTACCGAGTCGTTTACATCCACGCTCACGATGTCATCGTCGACGGCTTTACCATCACTGGTGGGTACGCCGTTTACACTGAAGGCGGTGGGGGGATGCTCATCTGGTACGACGGGCCGGTCACGGTCGTGCGCTGCACCTTTGCCTTCAATCGGTGCACTAGGTGGGAATGGGGGCAGCAGCCGGTGGGAGGCGGTGGTCTCAGTGCGGTGGCAGACTGGCCGGGAACATGTGAGCCCGTGTACATTCGGGATTGCCAGTTCATCGGCAACAGCGCAACGGGAATCGGCGGCGGCCTGGCGATCCGGGATCGGATCGCGGAAGTCGAGAACTGCGTCTTCCGGAACAACTACATTCATGACTTCGGCGGCGTGCTTGGCATCGGTGCTTGTGTGATGGCGCCGGAGGGGCAGGGATCGGCGACGGAGGTGACCTTCCGCAATTGCGACTTCCACTGGAATCGGGATAGCGACGACTACGACGTTCAGCACGGTGGCGGTCTGGGCGTCACTATCGGCACGGCGTACGTCTACAACTGCACGTTCAGCCAGAACGACGATGCGTCTGTGCAGAACAGCCCATACCAGCCTGGAAACGTTTTTGTGGACTGGAGCTATGTCTCCGCTCAGGGCGGGGGCGTCGTGTGGGGGGACAACAACATCTATGGCGCAAGCTCCGCCGTCGGATACGTGGACGCCAATGGTCTTGATGATGTTGTCGGAACAGACGATGACAACCTGCGGCTTGCATGGGATTCGGCATGTGTGGACGCCGGCGACAACGACGAGGTGCCCGCTGACCTGCTCACGGACCTCGATGGTAATCCGCGGATCCTCAACGGCGATGGAATCGATGGCGCCGATGTCGACATGGGCGCCTACGAGTTCAACCCCGACTGCGATGGGAATGGCGTCTACGACAGCGACGACCTCGCCGATTGCGACGGCTCGCCTTGGTGCGGCGATTGCAACGAGAACGGGGTGCTCGATGTGTGCGACATCGCCAGCGGCACAAGTGCTGATCTGAACGGCGATGGCATCCCGGATGAGTGCATGCTCGACTGCAATGGCAACCTCATTCCCGACGACATCGACATCTTCGATGGCACAAGCACCGACTATGATGGCAACTTCATCCCGGATGAATGCCAACTGCTTGTCTACAACGAAAACACCGGGTCCGTGTACGGCGCGATCAGTGCGGCGCTCCGCGATGCGCTTGATGGGGATGTGCTGATCGCTTCCCCACTGTGCTTCGATGCGGAGCCTGACATCGAGTTCGGCGGCCGCGATGTGACGCTCAAGTCCATGCGGGACATCGTGCAAGCAGCCGGGGGCTTGTATGAACTCACCGATGGGGCTCGCATCCAAACGCCTCCTTCGAACGCCATCGACGTGTTGGGAGAGTTCAGAGCGGATGCGGATGCGTCGGTGGATGTCCGAAGCGGTACATTGACGATTGAACCGACGGGTGAGATCATCTGCCGACCGGGCTCGACGCTTGGTCTCGCGGGCACGACGTACAATGACGGCTCCATGATCATGCTCGAGTGTTCGGTCTTCGCCGATGCGATGGTCATCACGGGCACGACGCATCTCTCCGCAGCGATCGTGTTCGCTGACGGTATCGGCATCGACATCGAGGGAAGGCTCAACACGAAGGGGGAAGTCTACGCAGACATCACCAACGATGGTGAGGTCTACTGTCTGGGTGACACACTGGTAGTCGGCGACTACCTCAACAACGGCATCACGATCGTGCAGATCGGGACGCTGACCATTGTGGGGGACCTCATCAACAACGGCGAGATCATCGGCGATGTCTCCGCGCCCCCGCTGCCTGGCGAGGTGAGGCGGCTGGGCGATGGGATGGCCATTTCGGGAAACTACTCAGCCGGCGCATCGGCGTCGCTCTTGATGCCGGATCCGGTTTGGACGTTTGCAGTGGGCGGCGACTTTGATGTCGCGATCAACGACAACAGGCGCTACGACATGTCAGTCGCGACACTGCGCATGGCGGGGCTGGCCGGGTCGCAACAGACGGTCGAGCTCATGGGCGCCGATGTTGGGGCCGACGCTTCGGGGATGGACCCGATGCAGCCAGGCAGTTTCCCGATCGGCACGCTTCGGCTGGGCGGCACGACGGTCGACCTTGTGGACAACCACGACAATGATGGGCTTGGACAGGACAGCAGTGAAGCGGTCTACATCGCCCATCTCATCGTCGAGGCGGGAACGAGGCTCAATACGAACGGCAAGCGAGTCTACTACGGCGAGCTGACGCTGAACGGCGCGGTGGACGACGCGGACAACTTGGTCTTCGTCGCGATCCCTTGCCCGGAGGACATCGATGGCATCTACGGCGTCGGCCAGGGCGACCTGGGCATGGTGCTGGGGCGCTGGGGTGATCCGGACTGCCTGCCCGGCGGCGCGGGGTATCCGTGCGTCGAGGATCTCGACGGCGTTGATGGCGTCGGCCAAGGTGACCTGGGCATGATCCTCAGTCGCTGGGGTGATCCGGACTGCCTGCCCGGTCGGTAGGGCAGAGGGACTGGTAGGAGAATCTTCGCCCTGACCACGCTCGTTGCCGGCGACATCGACATCGAGGTCTTCAGCCAGCGACTGCTCGGGGCGGGCGCCAGGGCGCGTGGTGCTTGGAGTACGAGGGCCCGCCGCCCACGGAGGCAGGCGTGGAGCGTGGTGCTTCTTACGCCTGCGAGGTACTCCACGCCGTGCTCCGCCCGTGTCACGGGATGCCAACTGAGAGGCGCCGCGTGGTCCGGAGACGGCGCGCGGTGTCTTCGTGAGGCCCCAACGCGAGGAACGCTTCAGGCGCTTGCTCGGCCTTGTCTGGAGTGTGAGTCAGGCTGCCTGGCTGAGCGTGAGACCTGCCGCGGCTCGGTAGCCCGGCAGCAGGGCGTTGATCGTCTTGAGGCGGTCCCCGATGTAGTCGTCGTCGGGCGATTCCGTTTGCGACTCCGCGTGCGCCTGGGTCGACAGGGTGACGCAGTCCGCGGCAAAGTCCACGAGCGTCGTCGGGTCGTACGAGCCAATCACCGTGCCAGCATTGACCGGGTCAAGCGAGGGCGACTCGTTGGGGTCGTAGATTGCATCGATGAGTTCCGCAGAGTTGCTCGTCTTGGTGCTGACGATGGCGGCCGTCGACGCCGGCAAGGGGACGGTGGGGCTGGGCCCGATTGCCGTCTTACAGTCGTCGAGCCACTCCGCCAGGTGTTCGAGCCGTTCTTCAAGAGTTGCCATGCATCCACCTCACTCTGGATGTGCCCCCAGTTGGCCGGGGGACTAGGAGCCGACTTCCGTCGTTCGTCGATTCAGATCGGTCACGATCTCGCTCGGCGCACTTGCATCCAACTCCGGATAGGCAAGCCTCACGATCTCTTGCATTAGTATCGAACGATTCTGCAGGAGTTCCTCAGTCAATTCTCGCTTCGTGTCTTCATCGGAGAAGCCCTCCGTCAGTATTGCTGCCAGGCGTGCAGAGCCCACGGCGTCCGCCAGCCGGCTGGCCTCGAAGTTTTCTCGGATGTCACTGATCGCACCTCGAACGATCAGCTGCAGATTCCGCTTCTCCTCCTCGATCGCCTCTCGCTTGGCCACCTCCATCTCGGCGATCTGTAGCTGTTGTGCCGCCAATTCGCGTTGGCGGTCGGCCAGTCGTATCTGCTGAATGGACAGGGTCGCAAGGGCCAGGACGAGCAATGCCGCGATTGCCATGCGGTGGCGGACCAAGGCCCGCCGGGCCTGCCGCCACGCCTCACCTCGTCTCGCCTCGATCGGCCGGCCATCGATGGCCGCCTGAATGTCGCGGGCCATGGCGCCGGCCGAGTCGTAGCGATCCTTGGGGTTGCGAGCCACCGCCCGCAGCATGATGCGGGCGAAATCGCCGCGTAGGGGGGGCGAGAGCGGTTCGCTGTTGACGGTATGGGCCAGATACGCCTTCGGCTCGTGCGAGTTCGGATGAGGCCAACTCTGCGTGAGCAGTTGGTAGCCCACCACGCCGAGCGCGTAGATGTCGGTGGCGGTGGTGATGTCCCGCTCGCCTCGGGCCTGCTCGGGGCTCATGTAGAGCACCGTGCCGACAAGCTGCCCGCTCTCCGTCAGGGTCTCGACATTCGCGGCGCTCTCCATTCTGGCGGTGCCCAGGTCGAGGATCCAGACGCTGCCCTCAGGGGTCAAGCAGAAGTTGCTGGGCTTGAGATCGCGGTGGACCACACCGCGCTCGTGCAGCGACTGCACGGCCTCGCAGGCTCGCAGCCACCGCTTGGCGAGGTCTTTCAGCTTGTGCAGTTGGGCGTCGGCGTCCGTATCCAGCCGCACGCCTTCGATGTACTCCATCACGATGTGAACTCTCTGGCCATCCTCGTCTTGGATCGTGGCGATGTGTTCGGGGACCAGCTCCGGGCCGGCCTCCAGGCGGATCTTGATCTCGCGCATGGCCCGACCGTGTTCCTGAGCGTCGATCGACCGCACCGTCTTGATGGCGACTCGGCGGCCGGTCTCCTTGTGCACGGCGAAGCGAACCACGCCGGACGCTCCGCGCCCAAGCTCTTCTTTCACGTCGTACTGATCGAGTGTGTGGCTGCTCATCGAGGCGAGCCTCCTTCATGTTCTGGGCCAAGCATGTAGGCAAGACGCCGCCTGCCACTCGCGGCGGCCCGACCAACAACCGCCCGTGAACTCAGGTGATACCTCTTCGCGATTTGCTCATGCGAGAAGCCGCTCCCCACGGCCAGCGGCAGAATGGTGGCTTCGTAGAAGACCGCGAAGTAGACGGACATGCCCTCCGATGCCATTTCTCGCTGCATCTGAAGGATTGCTTGCTTGACTTCGTCTGCGAGCGAGAGTTGCTCAAGCGTCGACGAGATCTGGCGCCGCGTCGGCGCCTCCCTGCAGGCCGCGGCTCGCTCCTCTCGCCTGCGTCGGCGTCGGTCACGGCGGCCATCCGCGAGGATGGAGTTGCGCAGGGTTGCGAGCAGGAAAGCGGTGGGGTTGGCGTGTTCCCGCAACTGGCCGAACCATCGTCGCGACAAGCACGACTCCAACACGTTCTGGATCGCATCATCAGCATCGCTGGCCGGCCAACGGCGATGCACCACCCTCGGCAGGTGCGTGTAGCACCATTGTGCGAAGGTGTCGAGGTCTTCGAGATCGTGTCCGGTCAAATCCGGCGTGGACATGGCGCGGGTCCTTGGCCTTGGCTCTCCCTTCTGTACGTTTCTCGCACGGGTATTGGCAACGGGCAGAGCGACAATTGCCGCAGATTCCGGGTCAACTGACTTCACTTTTCTCGAGAGACGGTGGATCCACCCCAGTCAACCACGAGAGGGCTGGTTGTCAACCGCGCGCAGGGCCCGGTCGGCGGGTGCGAGAATGGGCTCCAGCGCTTCGATCTCTCCCGAGCAGCCACCTCGTCGAAGCGATGAGTCACGCCATGTCAGGGGGGTGCGGCGACCCTGTTGACGCTGGGGTCGAGCCTGCAGGGGCGATCCTGTCGAGTCTGGGCGCTGGTCTCGCCGGCGTCCCGCGCTGCCGTGCAGCAGGTGGCCCGGGAGGTCAGACTGCTCCGCAGGGGTCGGTTGACGAGTCCTCGCCATCGCCTGAGCAGGACGGCGAGCAGTCGCCATCATCGCGCCCCTCACTGCGGGTTGTGGCGCCATTAATTCTGAGATTCCTCCGCACGCAAGCCTGGTCGGCGGCATTGGTTCACTGTCCGGGGTTCCCTAATCCTGAATCCCCGTCTTTTTGAGCCTCGGCCCACGGCCGCTTCGTCCTCGCAGACGGAGCGGCGATTCTGCGCCCACGCCCCGCAGTGAGGGGTGTCGGCCACGGACGCGCCTGGCGCTAGCTGCGTCACATCGAAGGGAGATTGGAATGGGCGAGAGGAAGGGCGATTCACCCATCAGGCGGGAAGAAGCGGTCGCGATGCTCAAGGCGGGGCACGTCGAAGAGTGGAACCAGCGGCGATGGGACTTGCCGGACTGCGAGAGGCCCATCCTCTCCACGAGCGACCAGGTCGCCGACCTGAGCATGGCGGTGCTGCGGGGCGCGGATCTTCATGGCGTCATCCTCCAGAGCGCCGACTTGAGCGGAGCGATTCTCTCCGAAGCGAACCTCCGAGGAGCAGACCTGCGAGGTGCGGACCTGCGGCGAGCAAAACTCGTCGAGGCGGATCTTCGCGGCGCGGTGCTTGAGGATGCGATCCTGATCGGCGCCAGCATCGTGGCGACGGTGTTTGGGGCGACGTGTCTACACGGGTCCGATCTCTCCCACGCCAGGGCCGGCTGGACCGTATTCGCAGACGTGGACCTGTCCCACAGCCACGGGTTGGACACACTGAGGCACTCAGCGCCAAGCACCGTCGGTGCCGACACGATCATCAAGTCAAGAGGGAGTATCCCGGAGGAGTTCCTTCGTGGCTGTGGTGTGACCGACTCGTGGGTGAGGTCCATTCGTGATCTGGTCGCGACTGTGGAGCGATTCCAGTTCGAGTCCTGCTTCCTCTGCCACAGCAGCAAGGATGCGGACTTCGCTGCCCAACTGCACAGCGGCCTGCACAGTGGCGACATCCGTGTGTGGCTGGCGCCGGAGGGCATGCGCGGGGGCAACAAGACGGTGGAGCAACTGCGGCACGCGATCGAGCGCATGGATCGACTGCTGCTCGTTCTCTCGAGGGAGAGCATGGCCAGCGAGTGGGTGAGATTCGAGATCGACTGCGCCCTGGCAAAGGAAGAGCGGACGGGCCAGCAGGTGCTGTTCCCCATCGGCCTGGCCGCCAGGTCAGAGATAGAGAAGTGGGTGTGTCTGCGCGACGATTCGGCGGTGGATCTGGCGAAGAAGGTCCGCGAGCACCACATTCCTGACTTCTCAGAAGAGGGAGGCAAGAGCCTCGCCGAAGCGCTTCAGGAACTCCTGGGCGACCTTGGCAAGGCTGAGCATCGGCTGAGTCTGATGCCGTAGCGCCCCTCACTGCGGGGCGTCGAGGCGTGCGGGTGTCTCAATTCCTGAGTTCTTTCCCTATTTCTCAGCGAATCACGCTGCGGCGATCGTATTGCGCTGCGGGTCTCGGCATTTTCGTGGCTGCGCAGCATTCCCTTTTCCAAAGCGAACGCCTCCAGCCGAGCCCCGGGGGGGTGTTCCTCCCCACTCCGGCTCGCCAGGCCGGGGTGGGGGTTTGTCTCCGAGGAAGTGAGCGGAAGAGGTGAGGTTGACTTCCTGACCTCGCGGGATGGCTTGGCGGAGCCAGGCCGGAGACGATGACGGAACAGAGTCGACAACGGGGCCCCAAATGGGGGATAGAGAACGGGATTGGTACGTGTGTCCCCGCCGGGCATCTGGTGCCATCCGGCACCGAGGGCAGGGAGTGAGGCCGCCTGCTTGCCGGCAGAACGACTACCGACTCTCCCACTCCGCTGCCAGGATCCCAAACACCATGTCGTCTGCCCATTCGCCCTTGAACCAGAGGCTCTTTCGAAAGTGGGCTTCTTGCCGCATGCCGATTCGCCTTAGCAGTGCCACAGACGATTCGTTTCGTGGATCCACAGATGCGTAGACTCGATGCTTCCGGAGAAAGCCCAGGAGATAGTCGAGCACACCCAGGGCAGCCTCGGTTCCGTACCCTTGCCCCTGGTGTGCGGGAGATACGGTGAGACCAATTTCGACTTGGCGAGGATCGTCGGCACTGAAGTGCGTCCCCAGGTCCCCGATGAGCTGGCCGGGTTGCCGGCCACGAATTGCGAACTGGAACCATGTGCCGGCGGTGTCGAAGACGTTGGGCTGAAGTTCGGCGATGAACCGTTCAACGTCTCCAAGTGAGCCGGGTTCAAAAGACTGGTACCGGCAGACGTCTGGATCAGAGCGGTACGCAAACATGGCGGACGCGTCGCTCGCAACCAAGGGAGACAGCTTCAAACGTTCAGTCCGAATGTCGGGCCCATCCATGACAGTTCTCCATCGCGCCTGTCTAGCGTCCTGCCGATCCCCGTCTTCGTGTTGACTGGGGCGGAAGGCGGGGAACAGAAAGCGGGACTGGTACGTTTCTTCGCAGGCGTCTGCCCCGCAGGTCATGTCCCGGAGGGCTCGCCGTTCACGGCTGCATCGTGGATGAACTCGGCAATGCGTTCGAGGAAGCCATTCGGCCGCGTGGGCCAGCGGAGGGGCTGACCGCCCGGGCCGAGATGTCGCAGCGAGTGGTCGTAGCCGTCGTAGAGCACTGCGTGGACGTTGCTGCCGGGACCGAGGAAGCGGTCGCGGAGGATGGAGTAACTCTCCATTGCGTCAATGTGCTCGTCCTCGCGAGCGAAGACGTAGAGCACCGGCACGCGCAACGACTCGAGCGTGGGGATCGGGTCATAGTCGATGAAGCGCCGATACCACTGCACGTACTCGGGCCTGATGTCGGTGCGAAAGTCCGTGCTGCGGTGCATGCCCGAGGCGCGAAACCAGGGCTTCGACTCGGCGTCTGCTCGTGCGGCCCGAAAACGCGACCAGTCGCCGGTGCGCAGGCCGTGATCCCACTGGCGCATCACGAAGACCGCTTCCTGCTCCGCCTGCTCGTCGAAGCCGGCGAGACGCAGGCGACGCACGACATCCCACTTGTCCTCTTGCCCCGGAGTGACCACGGGACCGGAGATCAGGACGACGAAGGCTGCTTCATCCCCCGTCGCTGCCAGGGGCGC
>SWCB01010300.1_pt2 | contig 17303 bp, 14 predicted proteins | sample 4692901 | NCBI WGS metagenome assembly SWCB01 (sample SAMN10267276, study PRJNA491770) | bioreactor metagenome | isolation source: DHS bioreactor inoculated with subseafloor sediment | place: Japan: off Shimokita Peninsula | collected 2006-08 | reverse complement strand
GAATCAGTTATTAGTTTGTTTCTGCTGAATAAGCGATATGAAACTTGCCACTATGTTAAATGTTTTTAACATGCCATTTGTTCCGCTTACTATTTTGTGTATCGTTTGTATATATTGTGTATTTTGAATAAAAAGTGAATATTTCGCACTAGTATGGTGCGATTCTGCTTTAAGTCGGTGCGCTTAAATGCGGCGAATTAAGGGGGTTGTTGGCAGTTTATATTTAAATTTGATGAATATGCACATGAAAACCTGTTGCATATCAGTGTATTGCTGTGAATAAATAATTATATTTAGCCATTGGATAGAGTAGAGCTCTCTGTGTAAATGTTATCTTTTTGTGCTTGCTGTCACACGGAATGGTGTTACAAAATAAAAAACTTAACAATTTACTTACAATCTGTTTATTATGCTGCTGAACATTATTTACCAAGCTATATAACAGGGAGTTTTATGCAGGAGTTTGTAGATTTTCTAAACGGTATTATTTGGAGCCCAATCCTCATTTATTTGTGCTTGGGTGCTGGTTTGTTCTATTCCATCGCAACACGCTTTGTACAGTTAAGGCACTTCCGCGAAATGTGGAGACTGCTTCTTTCTGGCAAAAGTTCCGATCAAGGTATTTCCTCTTTTCAAGCATTAGCAGTTTCGTTATCGGGGCGTGTAGGTACAGGTAACATAGCAGGTGTTGCAGCGGCTATCGGTTTTGGTGGTCCTGGTGCAGTATTCTGGATGTGGGTTGTGGCATTTCTTGGTGCAGCAACAGCATACACTGAATCAGCGTTAGCACAGATTTATAAAGAAGAAGATGAAGACGGTCAGTTCCGTGGTGGCCCAGCTTACTACATTGAAAAAGCAATGGGACAAAAATGGTACGCATGGGTTTTTGCCATCGCAACCATCTTCGCATGTGGTATTTTACTTCCTGGCGTTCAATCAAACAGTATCGGTAATGCGGTAGAAGCTGCATTTGGTCCTGGCGAAATGATTGAAACGGCTATCGGAACAATCAGCTTTGCTAAGATTGTGACAGGTACAATAATTTCTATCATTCTTTCTTTCATCATCTTTGGTGGCGTTAAGCGTATTGCTAACTTCACACAGATTGTTGTGCCATTTATGGCATTGGCATACATTGTTGTTGCTTTCATCATCATTCTTCTAAACATCGGTCAAGTACCAACTGTGTTTGCAATGATTGTGGGTGATGCCTTTACACCGATGGCTGGCTTTGGTGCGGCGATTGGTTGGGGTGTGAAGCGAGGTGTTTACTCGAACGAAGCGGGTCAAGGTACCGGTCCTCATGCTGCAGCTGCAGCAGATGTTGAGCACCCAGCCCAGCAAGGTCTTGTTCAAGCATTTTCAATCTACATTGATACATTGCTTGTTTGTTCAGCTACGGCGTTCATGATCATCATCACTGGTGCATATAACGTACATGGTGGTGCAGAAGGTGTATTCCTTGTTCAGAATCTAGCGACAAATATTGGTGCGAATGGTCCTGTCTTTACACAGATGGCAATTGAAAGTGCAATGCCGGGTATTGGTAAGCCATTTATCGCCTTTGCGTTGTTCTTCTTCGCATTCACTACGATTCTTGCTTACTACTATATTGCTGAAACCAACGTTGCATACATTCGTCGTACGTTCAAAGTGCCTGGTTTGATGTTCATCTTAAAAGGTGTGCTTGTTGTGGCAACTTTCTACGGCACAGTGAAAACAGCGAACTTAGCATGGGCTTTGGGCGATGTGGGTGTAGGTTTGATGGCATGGTTGAACATTGTCGGTATTCTGATTGTCTTCTTCTTAGGTAGACCTGCGCTTAAGGCTCTTAAAGATTATGAAGCGCAACAGAAAGCGGGTGTTACTAAATTTACCTTTGACCCTGTCAAGTTAGGTATTAAAAATGCGGACTTCTGGGAGAAGAAACTTAAATCTCAGGGTAAACCAAAGGCAGTTGAAGACGTTGCTGATGGTGAGCCAATTAAGCCTATTGCTTAATAACGGTTAACTTATAACGTGAAAAGGGGCTAGCTATCGTGCTAGCCCTTTGTTTTTATGAGTATATAGAGTTTGTATTTACTCCATTGTAATAAATTTAAATTATCATTTTTATAAATAATGATAATTTAAATAGATTAAAAGAGGATCATATACTCACCCCATCAAAACGAACAATGAATCAATTATCTGAATCTGGAGCAAATTATGAAAATGAATCATGTCGGTATTATGGTGGGTGACATGGATAAAGCTGTTGAGTTTTATACCAATGCTCTTGGTCTTAAAGTAGTAATGGGCAATACTAAAGTTGAAGAAGAGCGCGAAACAGCAATAGGTAGAATGTGTGTTGCAGTTTTTGGTGAAGGTTTTAAAGGCTTTAACATTGCACACCTGGTCACTACTGATGGTATTGGTGTTGAGCTATTTGAAATGAAAGAGCGCCAAGATCGTCACGAAATTGATTTCTCTCGAATCGGTATTTTCCACTTCTGCCTTCAAACAGATGACTTCCATGGTGTTATTGAGCGTACTGAAAACTTTGGCGGTAAAGTACGCATGGATATTATGCGTTACCACCCAGAAGATAATAACAAGCAAGCTAAGATGGTGTACTTAGAAGACCCATTTGGCAACCTATTTGAGCTTTACTCGCATACTTATGAAGAGACTTATGCGTCTGAATATGAGTGATTAATAACACAAAGAACAATGTTGAGGGTTGGCCATAGCGCCAGCCCTTTTTTGTGCTGCCTTTGCTTGAATTCAATTGTTAAATAGCCAACCTGTATAAATAGGTTGACCATGATAACTGAACTCAGTGTTAATGGAATAATTAAGCATTATCTGAGGGCTTCAACAAAGGCGCACCAACCAGATATTCACGTTTAGCAGCATTTTTTCTCCTGATGTGCACGTTTCTTATTATACTGATCTAATATGCTTGAAGGCATCTATCTCTGCATATAGCCGCGGAAAGTGGCTGATATATATCACGAAGGTATGTATCAAAGGAGCTGTACATGAACAAAATTCTGGTTGCTACTGTTGTGGGGCTTTTTGCATGTCTGGCTCAGGCCAGTGAGGAATTGCAGCTTTTTCATGCCAACTATGAAGCTTACTATCAAGGCGCTCACTTGGGAAATGGCGTCAGAAAGTTAGAGCGTTTGCCAAATGGTAAGTACCGGATGAGTAGCGAAAGCAAACTCAGGTTCCTGCTCATATCTGATACACGTTACGAGGCGACTGAGTTTACATATCATGACGGGCAGTTGCAGCCAGTCTCTTATTATTTTACTCGGAAAGGAACAGGCCGCGACCATCAAATGCTGGTTAATTTTTCCGCCAGGCAAGCTTGGGTGAACTATGACAATAAGAAGAAAGTGATTCAGGTCAAAGAGGTTTTATTTGATCCTCTTTCTTACCAGGTACAATTAAGGCTCGATGTAATGCGGGATAAATTAACCTTTACTTATCCAGCGGTGATTAAGGGTAACTTGCGTCAGCTCGATTTTGAAGTGGTGGGAGAGGAGTTATTGAAGCTGCCTTATGGCAAAGTAAATACCATTAAGCTGAAAAAAGTCAGAAAAAACAGCAAACGCGAAACCTATATCTGGTTAGCCAAAGAGCTGAATTATATCTTGGTGCGCCTACAGCAAAAAGAAAACGGTAATGAAGAAGCAGATTTAAGATTAGCCAGAGTCAAATTTCTATAAATGGCACTTGAGCAATGCTGCTGGACTTGTACTGAATAGGATGAGGATATGAACCAACAAAGTTTGACTTATATATTGACTGCGAGTTGCCCCGGACGCTCGGGTACGGTGGATGTTGTAACTCGCTTCCTACGGAAATTTGGCTGCTACATTACTGAACTGAATTCCTTTGACGATGCACTGAACCAGCGTTTTTTTATTCGCACGGTATTTCGCATGGAAGATAATGCCCCGCTTGATCAATCTGCGTTTTGCGCCACCTTTGCCGAGCGGGCCGAAGCGTTTGATATGGAGTGGGAGCTGACGCCGTCAGATTACCGACCTAAAGTGGTGATCATGGTGTCTAAATACGAGCACTGTCTGAACGATCTGTTATACCGCTTCCGAACCGGCAATCTTCCGGTCGATATTCGAGCTGTGATTTCCAATCACCCTGATCTACAGTCACTGGCTCAGTGGCACGATATTCCTTATTACCACTTTCCGATTAACGCAGATACTAAGCCGCAGCAGGAAGCTCAGGTACAAGCCGTTTTAGATGAAACTGGCTGTGAGCTGCTGGTGCTTGCCCGCTATATGCAGGTGCTTTCCCATGATATGTGCGTTCGCTGGGCGAGGAAGGCCATCAACATCCACCACTCGCTGTTACCTGGCTTCAAAGGGGCTAAGCCTTATCATCAGGCCTATAACAAGGGGGTCAAGTTGGTGGGGGCTACAGCCCATTATGTCAGCGACCATCTGGATGAAGGACCGATTATTACTCAGGGAATGGGAACCGTAAACCATACCTATTATCCCGCTGATTTGGCGAGAAAAGGGATGGATGTCGAATCCCTGACATTGGCCCGAGCCATTCAATATCACGTCGAGAAACGCATATTTCTATTTAACGACAAAACCGTAGTGTTCGAACGCTCGTGAGCTGAAGGTTAGTTTTCACCAACAGTTTTGCTGAGAGGCTAATGTAATGAATCATCCCGTCCCATCACGCTATGATTATGGTGACAATTAATAAGCAATTAATTGATAAGTGGGAAATGAATGAATAGAAAGTTATCGGATTTAGTATGATTGCAGCGCTCGCTTCACCCCAGCAATATATTCAGGATACAGTGAAATATCGTTATGATCGGCTCCGCTGACTAGAACCGAGTCGATCAGTTGCTCTGTGAATTGAGCTTTTAAACGTTCGCTTCTTGCCCGCGGGATCACCCGATCGTTTTCCGCAATAAATATATAAGTTTGTGCAGTAATGTTTTTCGCCCTGCTTATTGATTGGAACTTATCCTGATGAACGCGTTTATGACGGTACCCATAATCTTCAGTTAACTTTTTCTGCATTAATATATCGTCCATTTCTTAAACCAGTAAAAAACGTCTCGATCATTGGATGAATAATTTTCTTGCCACTTGGATCGGGCTCCAAGTTTTGTTCTGCTACATAGGTTGAGTTTGTAGATTCGTGTACTAATACATGATACCAAGGCTCATTTTTCGGCGGTCGACTACGAGCAACCGTTTCGTACCATTCGTCAGTCAATTGAAAATGCGGATCTATATCGACGATTACTCCTCGATAATCAAATAACTTGTGATGAACTAAGTCACCAATGGAGTACTTAGCCATGGTAATCTTAAACTTCGATTCTTTCATTTATTAGCACCTCAAATAAATATTAGACTCTTTGTCGTCTAACTCCTTACTAATTTGCCGGCATTGCAAGGCTAGTTTTGAAGGTTTCAATGTAATGAACCATCCCATAATCTACCGCGAGACAAGGTTTTGTTGAAGCGCTCAAATAACCCACAAAATGCATTTCACACCGCATAAGTCTGCTGTAAATAACGCAGAATATCTTTTGACTCAAACATTTCTATGCTGGTATTCGGATCAATCAGATAGGGCACCTGTACATTGCCGTGTCGCCTGAAAAATTCATCCCGCTTGGTATTTGGCAACGGCCTGTAAGTCTTAAGGGTCCAGTGGAAATTGGCCGGCCCCATATCTGAAAATTGCTGTTTTCCAAGGTTGATCAGGATATAAGTCAGCTCAAGTTCGCATAGTCGCTCACGAACAGGACGGGAAAAAGGACTGGACTCAAAACTGTATAAGATCAACGGCAGATCTGGTTGTTGAGATGGCCGCGCCTTAATGCCGGCCCCAAAACGAACTCCTGTTGCCAATTTGGATGTCAGACTACTTTTTAGTATGCCGGCAAATTCTCTTGGTGCTTGCATTTCTTTGTACTGTTTAAACAGGTAACGGACAATCTCAATAGCCCCTTTGGTTACGCTTGGGCTATTGAGATCAACCAGCATTGGGGGGCTAACACCATTGAATACCGATTTAAATTTTGTGATATTTAGCCCGCCGGCGGGACAGGGAGCGACGATAACATCCAAGTTCAGCTCGGTCAGTACTTCGCGCACAAGTCGACACTCTGGGTTGCCTTCTTGATCAAACAAGATCAGCATTTGCTTAGGCTGAGCGGTGGTTTTGCTGGCCAAGGTTCCGTGCCAGAACCGACAACTCGAGGCCAGAGTTGATGTTGTGATATCCAGCAAATGGTTCATGTGCTCACCTGTTATCCATATTAGAGGGGGATGGAATACACATCCAGAGTAAGTAAAAGCAGTTGCAGTGAGTATTTTATCTAAAAAAGCACCCGACGGCGGTTCTGTCGCAAATAGAGTTTTTTAGCCAAAATCCAAACTTAAAATCGATTGAAAACAGATGGTTAAAAAATGGAAAACGTCCCAATTTACTATTTGCGACAGAACCTTATCTTCTCCTTTTATATTCCTGGATTAGAGTAGATACGGTTACCTTGTGTTTATTGTGCATCTTACAAAGATAAGCCGTTTTTCTTTTCAAATAATTGTCGCTCTGGGTTAGGTTCCACGTAGTCGATGATGCCGCGATAATCTATACGATCAGAGTCGATTTCTTCAAAAGCCGCTTTATCAAGCGTGACGATCAAAATACGTCGTTCTGGCATAGCGTCAGTGATTGTTCCACCAAGCTTATTCACTAAAGATTCAGCTTTTTCCTGCATGTCAGGCTTATATTTCAGATAGTAGCTTATCTGCATATTTTCCTGACCTTGCTCTGACTGTTGATCAGAGGCTGGAAAAAGCATGTTTGGGTTATTAGCATGTGCAGGAATACTAAAAAGAGCAGTAAGTTCAACAGCTAGCCCAACACTCAATAAAGCCTGTGAACGTAGTTTCATTTGCATAGGTCAACCTTATTTAAAGTTGATACGCCAGTTGTTTAGAGTACCAGTATCACGGCGAGAATCATCGTACACTTTCAATTGCCAAGTGCCTTCAGATTCGACACCAGTAAAATCAGCTTCAAATAATTTAATGATGTCATTGCTTGAACGTCCGCTATTATTATGTAAAACAACGCTTTGACCTGTTGGTGATATTAACGCCACGTTTAGATCACCGATATAGGTATGAGTGATGTTAAGATCAACCGTTACCACACCTGCATCACCTTGACGGGTGACATTAATGTCGCTTGTGATACCTGAAAGGTTATTGTCTGGAATAGCTGTTACTTGTGTATTCTCAAAGCTACTTGCCTTAGAACCACCTCCGCTACCGTCTGGGCCATTACATCCTGCATCTAAATATTCTTTAGCTGCGACAGCGTTGATAAGACCATTACCAGTACGATTATCTCGACCTACAACATCAATATCTTCCGCTGTGGCATTTAGCGCATCTCGGACTTGTTTAGCTGAACATTGAGGGTGATAACTCCATACTAGTGCTGCAACACCTGTTACGTGTGGTGTTGCCATTGATGTGCCGTTGTAGTATTCGTAATCTTCGTTAACCGAACTATCGACAGTAATCGTTTGGCCAACAGCATTTGTTAGCTCAAGACCAAGATCTCGATCGACAGATACAGACACTATATTGTAACTGTCATTAGTATCAACGAGGAACGGATTTTGTAGACCAGCAAGTTCAGCATTACTGTATACAATTGCCGCAGATGCCCCCGCGTTGTAGCAAGCTTTTACAGCATCAACTTCAGGATAGACACCGGATGAATCTTGATTACCTATACGCTCAGTAAGACAGATTTTCCCGGTCATATCACCACAGTTAAAACTACCTGAAGAGGTGTCACAATGAGCAAGTTCACCCGTTTTTGAACCTGGAACTGGTGACGATTCATAGCTGCCGTTAATATTAACTAGACGGTTATGCGGAACCACGCCACGATCAAAATAACGTTGACCAGCCAGTGAAATATCCGCAAGGCGACCTTCACCTAATGTAACGGTAGATAAGATTGCTTCGCCAGGTGCAGAGATCTCTACTTGATTAGTTGCCTGTGAAAAATCAGCATGATGTTTTTGGTTATCAATAGCAGCTACCGATACTACTGAATCATATGAAGCAGGGTAGCTGTGTGCGGTATTACCATCATTACCTGCAGCAGCAATTAGTAGCACTCCATTGTTGTAGTGATCTTTTAGTGTATTTTCTTCTGTTCGGCTTGAGTTATCACCACCTAAGCTCATATTGATCACGTTAGCGCCGTTTGCAACACAAGTATCAATCGCTTTCACTATGTTGAAAAATTAGCCCCAACCTGATTCATTGAATACCTTAACGATATGTAAGTTAGCATTCTGATTGGGTAAAACTCCTACTACACCTTCTGTGTTAGATATTGCTGCGATGGTACCGGCAACATGTGTACCGTGTGCGTTGTGATTTCCTGGTGAAGACCAATTACCTGTACCACTATCGTTGGTTCCATCAACTTGGTTGCCGCTCAAATCGTTGTGGGCTAAATCGTAACCAGAATCGATAATACAAACGGTACGGTTGCCTGCATTACTGTCACTGAGCTGCGTAGCCCCAACAAAGGTTTGTCCCCATGGAAGGCTTTGGGAGAGTAGATAGCGAGGTTGATCGACTTCAACGTACTCAACCTCAGGGTTGCTTTGCAATTGGTTAATTGCTTTCGTATCGAGTAAAGCACTGTAAGCAGAAGCACTGCCAAACTTCTCAACCTGTTTAGCACTTAAGCGGTCAAGAAGCGTTTCTTGAGCAACACGTTCCCCTGAGAATGCTGTGCTTGCACTTCTTAGTGAACGAGTATTGTCCTGCTGCTCTTTAAACTTAACAATATATTTAACTGGGATATTCGGTTTACTAAAACTAGCCAATTCATTAGCGTTTGCTGATGCACTTACACCGAGGGCAATGGTTATCACTGATAACGTAATACCAGCAACGCTAATTTTATTTTTTCTGTTCATCCGCTCTTTCCTTTTTTTATGAGCATTTTTATTGTTTATAACCTAATGATGTTTATTCATTTTTTGTGAATAAACGCACCTAATAGGCAACATGTTACATATAGCTCAGTTAATTTATAAGCGTGAATAAAAACAAAAAAAAGATTAATAATTGCGCTGAAGATCTGATTATCAACGAACCAAGTAAGCATTCGCGGTGTGAATATTCCCTTTGCAAGTGATTTGAATGGTCAATCAAATGAAATTGTATGTAACTTATCTGACTAATTAATCCAGATGGGAAATCTGTGACTGCAGCAGTCACGCTGTAAATACGTAATGGGCATAGCAAGGGAGGAGACCATCTGACCTTGTAGACCACATACCAGCGGACCGCCATTAGAATAGTGGCGGAAGGAAACTGTTTGTTGATGGGGTGTTTTTTGAACAGCATCACAGAACCATTGCTCGTAATCGAGCATTATACCCTCAATAGTTGCTCGAACGAACATTTAACTCTGTGGAATGGTTATTTGAAACCATGACTACGTTGAAGTACTGAGGTTATAAATGTTTGGTATATTCAATCCAAAAGAGCATATTGCTCCTTTACTCGGGGATCGAATTGATTCCACTTATAAGCAATTAAGATGGCAATTGTTCCTTGGTACTTTCTTTGATTATGCTGGTTATATGAAGGACAGTGTTTACTTACAAATTACTAGCTTGAAGTTTAGTTTTCGAACGAACCAAATTTTAAATTATTGGGCTACACATATGAATGTTATAAATATTGTGAGCAATATAGCAAGAGTAATGCTCGTTGGTGGAATATTAATTTCTGTGTATTTCTACCATAATCCTAAAATGGTGATGATAAGTTCTGTAACATCGTTAGTGGGAATGTTGGTATTAAAAGTAATGAGTATCATGTGTAATCGTGATTTATTGATTCTAGATATCGCTCAATCAACTGAGCGCTCATTTCTAATGGAAATTAAGAGACGCGTTGAAAATGAAAAATCATTCAATGATGAACTCATCAGCCTATGTAGTAATGCCACAAATGAGGTAGAAGCCAAATATAAAGTTATTCATAACTTAAATAGGCCTGTTGAAGCCGCTTGTCGCAAGAATCTGACCTAAAATTAGAATATCACTTTACTGATTTGGTCGACACTTGGCGTTGTTTAATACAAAGTTAGGAATTTAGGCGGTTGGGATGGAATATCAACATTTTCAAGCTTTAATAAAAGATGCATTATCTGATGGTGTTATATTTTATTATCCTGGTGGTGGCACGTCGAAAGTGCAACAAGTATTAGTCTATAAAGTTGGTTATACAAGGTCTAAGTCGACAATATACCTTTCTATACCAGATATGTTTTCTACCTTTACCGAGTTTTCAGGCTCTAGTATTACATCTAATGACTTAAAACGATTTATGCCTGAAGTTTATGATTCTAAAGCCCTGCCAGCGGGGAATTCATGTAATTGCGCTTTTTTCTTTATGGTTATTAATAGTATAGGGTTGGCGGGAAATATTAACGGTAAAGGTGTAAGAGGGAATCCTTTTGGGATAATACTTAAGTAATGAGTTTCGTGCCAATCAAAGCAATCGCAGCGACCGCTATTACTCAGTAGTTTTAGCCTGATTTACCATAACGCCCGTAAATGGCTACCAAGCTGGTTTTTTCTGTATAAACAAGCAAAAAGGTCACGTCCGTGGCCTATTCTCTAACACACTTATGCCCCAAAGCTTGCTAGCATTATTGAATTACTAAGTTCCCCAAGTTGAGGTTTAACTTACTTATTCTAATCCCAGAGCCTCAAGGGTAAGGTTTGCAGTATGGTGAGAAGCTCAAAGGTGCTTCAAGAGGACCCATCGCTATTTGGTTCATGCTCTCGATACTTTATCGTGAATATATTATCCTCAGAAAGGTATGCTTCTCTCAAGGTAACCTTCGGTTCATGAGCTGTCCGTTTTCCATTTATGGCTGCAACTATTGTTTGAACTAATCGTTTCTTATCTTCAGGAAATTTATATCCCATCGTAATGCAGCTTACTCTCGCGTTTATCTTTTTCCTATCGTGGTTTGGAAAATCGAATCCCTCGTAACTAATTTTATCACTCTGATTCGTAAACAAACGGACCTCATCCTCATATGCCCAGTCTTTATTCTTTGTTAGAAGATACTGATTAAATAGGTATTTATTTTCTTCTTTTTTCCGCTTAACCCCATCCGAATATGCGACTTGATCTATTCCAACTCCACTTGGTAAATCTCCGCCAAACCAGTATTCGACCATTATTCCTTGATGCTCTTGCGCATAGTGTGACCACATCAACATGGAGTTATCATTGTTTGAAAAACAACAAATACGATAGTTTTTACCAATATTTAGAGTTGAAGAAATACTTGTTTTAGTCGACATCTCAATAGGGTCATTTAGCTGGTTTTTACTGGCCAAATAGAAGTAATGGTTCGTCAATGAATCAACCGTATTAATATTAAACGGTGAGTATTTGAAAAGTCGATTTGTATTCTTAGCAGTGAATAAGTGCCACTTAAATGAGTCGATAAGTGCAATGTTGCAGTCATCACCTAGATTCGATATTTCGTTTTCTGTCAAGTTTGTTTCTGAGGTCCTTTCAGCACAACTGAGGTAATTACTGATAATAATGTGGTTTAACTCACCTGAGTCATACATCAAGTTAAGAGCTATCCTATAGTGCTCAATAGCTTGCTTTAAATCTCCTTCCTTCTCATAGTAAACCCCCAATAAGTTTTGAGATGTCATCGAGGGAAGCTCATCGTTCTCATATTTATCAATAACCTTAGGAACAAAACTCAACTCATTACAATCTATATATTTCCCTGCTAATTCAATGAGTTCATTTCCTTCAATATTACCGAGTTCATATAATTCCTTTAGCTCTAGGAGTCGGTGATTAGAAACTTGCTTGTTCCACTTGTTCTCTATGTCACCTAGTTCCTGCTTTAATTCATCGTGTAGGAAATGTTTAGTAACTTCGGGGAGCTCAATTAATTTGATAGCCTTTTGGAAATCAGACTGATTTCTTGCTGGCCACTGAACTGAACCAGTCGCGTCAAGTTGGATGTTTAGTTTAGCTATTTGATTTTTTATTATGACAGCAAAGTATAGTGCTTTTTCTTCTTCTGCTAAGTTCGTCAAGTTTGTATGTGTCTGATTTAACGTTTCTCTATCAAGTGGTAGCCCAAGATGAGCCTGAGAATATAGATAAAAGAGGTTACATTTTAAGTTATCTGAAAAAGTGTTAGAGGGATTAGCATCTTTTTCGTACAGGTCTACGACCTTTTCAAATGATCGAGCTTGAAACGCTCGAGCTATCAACATAACACTATTTATATTAGAACCTGCTAAGGTAGAACGCTTTAAAAGCTCTTGAAAAACCTTTTCGTGATCGTTTCCTAAAAGCTTATCCAACTGAAAATCATAGACTTTAGAAACAACTTCCTCAGTTGATATATGTCCTTGCTTCACGAACGGAAGTACACAATTAATACTGAGCTTTTCATAGTAGTTAATTAGCTCAATTCCTCTTGAACAATCTCCCTGAAAGTAATGGGCTAAGATCAATTGTTCTTTTAGATAGCCTAAGTGTTGTTCATCTGATGTATCTGCTACTTGTTTAACTATGTTCCAGTATTCATTCGGTAATTGAGAAAATCTTTCGACATCCAAGTGTACATTGATCAATTTGTGATTTAGTTCATCAACTCTTTTTGCTGTGTAATCTAGATGTATGGTTCGATAGAGAGACTGTGTACTTTGTTCAGTACGAAACAGCCCCCAATGGGCTTCAGCACAGTCATCGTCTAATTCGGCAGCTTTTCTATAGTAGCTTGCTGCGACATGATATTTATCAAAAGAGTTATAAATTTCAGAAGCTATCTTTCCCAAATACAAGTAAGCATGAGCTATATCTTTGTAGCGAGAAACCACTTGGTTAAATACTTCAGAAGTATCTTTCCGTTTAAGATCTAAAATAAAGTAGTAATAGCCTAAATGATTAGGCTTATCTTCATCTAGGTAGCTGTGTTCTAGATCTCCTAAGTAAGAGAATTGTCTGTTTTGTATTTTTTTGATAATTGCTTTATCACTAGCATCAGCCATTCCGGTTTGCACCTATAAAATAAGAGAAGACAGAAATATTGTGCCTGTAAGTAGAGGGGTAAGTCGATGGTCGGGGCTCTATCTATCTCTCAGAAATGAACTTTTCTACGGGGGGGGGGAGTGGCATAATTAATTTGGTCTCCTGATTATAGGTGTTGCTATGGCTCAGTCGATCTTTGACAGCTTCGCAATACCTTAGATAATCCGTGAGTGCTAATTTAGAAAAAGATGTAACTCAGAAATGTCCATTAACGTGTCAGTGAATCCTGTCTGACAGAATCCTGTCTGACATTGTGATCCAACTATTGTCTGCTGACTGTAACAAACAGAGCTAATACAATGGTGGAGAGAGGTTGAAAGGGTGTAACTAACCGTTATAGTTGTAAAACCAGTGGTCTTAGCCTGAAGCCGCTTGGTATGGAGTTCATAGCCGTTGAGGCAGGAATAACGTAAAAATAAAAAAGCCCCAGTCATAACAACAGGGGCTCATAAGCGTTTCTAGTTTCTAGTATTTAGCTTTAAATCATCTTCTCAACAGGCTTCCAACGTGCAAGCTCTGCAGGTAGTCGAATACCTTGAGCTGCAAGTAGGTTAACGCGTGCAAGGTAAGCTGCGCCGTGCATTAGGTGCTTAGTTAAATCAACAGCACGACGGTCTTGGTAGTTATCTAAGTAACTGCCTTTTGCCCATGCATTGAATGCACCCAGAGCAGGACCAGCCCAAATTTGATAATCCATCTCACGGCCAGCTTCGCCGGTGTTTGACCAACGGCTTGAAAGACCAAGATACCAGCGGAAAATCAGTGCCATTTTACGCTTAGGGTTGCCTTGCGCACGTTCAATTTGCTTAGGATCGCGCTCGTTAAAGTGAGCAACGGTTCCTTCCCAAATAGCATCTAGCGTTGAACGGAAAACTTGGGTTTCAAGCTTGTGACGTTCGTCTGCTGGAATCGCTTCAATTGAATCGTAACGTGTGTAAATTTCGTACAGCTTGTTAGCGCGCATTGGGAATAATGTACCGCGCTTCACAACTTGTAGCTTTACACCCATTTCAAACATGTCAGCCGCAGGAGCCATTGCAACATCAGCCATCTCGGTAGTCGCAAGCAGTTTACGAGTATGTTCACTTGCTCCCGCTTCAATACAAGCTTGGTTGATTGACCCTGTCACAATATAAGCAGCGCCCATATTGAAGGCTGCGAGTGCAGCATCAGGGGTACCGATACCGCCACCAGAACCTACACGTAGTGGTGTTTTGAATTGGTGCTTAGCTTGAATGGTTTCTTTTAACGCTAAAATAGTGGGTAATAGCGTAACAAGAGGACGGTTATCTGTGTGTCCACCAGAATCAGCTTCTGCTGTAATATCATCAGCCATTGGTACTAGCTGGGCTAATTCCATTTGTTCAGCAGTGATGCGCCCTTCATCAACTAAGCCTTGAAGCATCTTAGCTGGCGCTGGCTCCATAAACTTAACTGCCACTTCAGTACGGCTCACTTTCGCAATCACTTTGTTCGCGATAACGATTTCGCCTTGTGCATCACGGCTTAAACCTGCGGCACGGTACTGAACTATTTGCGGTGTTAGACCTAAGAATGCAGAAGCTTCAACAGTACGTACTTTATGTTTTAAAAACAGCTCAACGCTACCACGCTCTAGTGCGGGTTCACTTGGGCTGTGGATCAAGTTAAACGCGTAAGGGCCATTAGGCAGCGCTGCTTGAATACGGTTGATTGCCTGTTCTACACGAGAAGGAATCAGACCTGCGGCACCAAACGAACATAAAATGCCCGCCTGACCTAATGCAATCACTAACTCTTCAGAAGAGATACCGTTAGCCATTGCACCTGCGTAGTAAGCATATTTAACACCGTGTACACGACGGAAATCATTGTCGCCTAAGCTTTGGGTGCCTAATGCTGGTGCGAAAGCACTTACTGGGTGTACATGGCTTGCACTTGCGCTATCACTAGATGTGATTTCAGCCTGCTGGCTAATGCCAACCCCTTTTTCAGGGTGATTCACGACGTAACAACCTAGGCTCAAATCTTTTAAAATTTTAGCCATTGCAGCGTTATCAAAGTGAGTTGCATTTTCTTCAACCTGCCACGGCCATGGCGACAGCTTTTCATTATTCATTGTTTGCGTTGTCATATTCTATTTACCCTTACTTCAGGCTTCTTCAATACAGATTGCAATGTCTTTTACTTCGTAAATACGTAGACCGTCTTTACTTAAGTTGGCATCACCCACGATGATACGTTTACCGTCTTCATCTTTAATCGCTGTGATGTGTACATCTAATGACATTTGCTTGTTTAGTGGGTTAATTTGACCACGGTATTTCCATTTCACTTCAGATTGAATTTGACCAAACTTCGGCGAACGGAAACCTGCACCTAAATCTTTGTTTAGGGCATAAGTTTGCATAAGTTCAATAATGGCTTCTACACCTAGTGAGCCTGGCATTACAGGATCTTGGTGGAAGTGGAACTGGAAGAACCAGTCACTTGGGTCGATAGTACGCTCGGCATATAAGTAACCTAAGCCTGCTTTACCGCCATCACTGGTAATATCTACTTTATCGATGAAGTTTAAACGGCCGCCAGCTAACTGGTAGTGCGGTTGTGCTTCACCTGTTGCTGAAAGTGGCGCGTTGAAGTAACGGCTTTCTTTATCAAGCAAGTTAATACTTACGTCAGGCGTACGGTTATTATCAACATGCCATGGGTAGGTGACTTTACCGTTATCCAGACCAAGCTGATCTTTCAGTGCTGCACCTTTGAAGTAACCAAAGACTGCTGTGCCTTCATAGAAAGGAACACCATCGGTACTCAGTTCGAAGCTGAAGCTTTGAACGATGTTGGTACCCATCATTACCGTAGACAGTAGACGCGAATCGTTGACAATAGTTTTACCACGCAGGTCGACATTGCGCAGCATCTTACCGCTACCATCAAGGTTACGGAAGAACAGCTCTAAGCCTGGGAAGCCTAACGTTGTGCCCATGTAACCAGAGATGAAGCCATTAGGTTGTAATGAAATTTCCATTAGTACCGAGTATGGCATCAAGCTGCTGTGGCTGTTTTCATCAAAGTACCAGGCGTTTTCTGGCACTTCATATTCAGCAATACATGATGACGGTGTTTTAAAATCGCCACGTGTACCGTTAACTTCGATAACACGAGTTGTTAGCTGTAGATCGCCACAAGGAGTACGTGGTGGGATCATGCCGCGATAGATAGAGAAATCAGGACCGAAACATTTTTCAATATCACCCGTTGCGAATTCAAACATATGGTACGGCGTGAACGGTACTGTGTCTGGTGTGCGGTTTTGGTAATCAGGAACGATAGGTGCTTCAACGTGTTGAAGAGGAATAACACCTTTGTTTGGCGCTGTGTCCAAATCTGGTATTTGTGCCATTAACGGCGCATTCGCTGATGCTTGTTGGCTGATAGGTGCTTCGACTGGAGCAATGATTTCTACCTGAGTCGGCGTACTTTCTGCAATATAGCTTGATGAAACATAGTCTGATGAAACGAAGCTTGCTGAATCAAAGTCTGATGAACCAAGGTAGCGAGTACATTCTGACTCTTCTTTGATCATCACACCCAAGTTTTGGAAATCAACCACAACTTTGCCATCAAGCAAGATATCGATGTTTGCTTTTGCATATGGGCGAGGGCTTAAACCAATCTCGGTCACTTCCATTCGGTAAGTTAATACTGCTGATTGAGGTAGAACCTGACCACGGCAACGTACTTGCTGCGGTGCATTCTCAAGCGGTTGGAAACGACCATTTTCCACTTGCGTGTGCATGCCTAAGTACATCATGAAGAACTGTAGTAACTGACCACAGCCTTCTGCCATTAATGAACCCGCCATAACGGAATCATCTTTGAAATGACAAGGGAAGTACCAGTGATCAGCTTCAAGCTGCTTGTGACCTTCGATTAGGCCCAGTCCCCATGTACCACCTTGTGGGTCAACATGGCTAACTTGTTCAATCATCATGAACTTATCAGAGCTGAAGCATAGCGATGGTTGATGACGGTCTGAAATATGGCTTTCACCGAAACAACCTGCAATATTGGCGTTTAGCAAGTTATGCAGTGTCTGGTAATCAAATTGCGTTTTCTGGCAATGCAGAA
>SWCB01007028.1_pt1 | contig 17324 bp, 17 predicted proteins | sample 4692901 | NCBI WGS metagenome assembly SWCB01 (sample SAMN10267276, study PRJNA491770) | bioreactor metagenome | isolation source: DHS bioreactor inoculated with subseafloor sediment | place: Japan: off Shimokita Peninsula | collected 2006-08 | reverse complement strand
ACTATTCCTCCTAAAGAAGTGGAAGAAAAGATTGCTAGTTTCATTCTTGAACGTCTTTATGACGGTTGCTGTATTCAATTGGGAATTGGTGGCGTTCCAAATGCTGTAGGAAAACTGGTAGCACAATCAGACTTGAAAGACTTAGGAGTTCATACTGAAATGTATGCAGATGCTTATGTAGACATGAGCAAAGCCGGAAAAATTACAGGAGCATGTAAAAGCATTGACAAATACAAGCAGGTTTATTCTTTTGCAATGGGAACTGCAGAAATGTATGAGTTTATCGATGACAATCCTGGATTAGCTTCTTGCTCGATAGATTATACGAATGACCCTGCTGTTATTGCACAGATTGATGATTTTGTTTCAATCAATGCTGCTGTTGAGGTGGATTTATTTGGACAAATTTGCTCTGAAAGTGTTGGAACTAAGCAAGTAAGCGGTACAGGAGGGCAATTGGATTTCGTAATAGGCGCTTATCATTCCAAAGGTGGACAGAGTTTTGTATGCTTGCCATCAACTGTAAATATTAAAGGAAAAGTGTCTTCAAGGATTAAGCCAATGATAACTCCTGGCGGTATTGTTACAGATCCAAGAGCATGCACAGATATGGTTGTTACTGAGTATGGTATTGCTAAAATTAAAGGTCAAAACACTTGGCAGAGAGCTGAAAACCTCATCAATATTGCTCATCCAGATTTCCGTGAAGAATTAATTAAAGAAGCAGAGAAAATGAATATTTGGAGAAAAATCAACAAAAGAGGTTAGATGTTAAATTATCAATATGTTAAATGATAGGACCTTCATATTTTGATTATATTTGATGTAACAATATTGCAATTTATTACATCAGTGGATAAAACATTTCTAAGATGAAGCAATAGAAAAACTGATTTATTGAGCGATACAGTTGAATCAATAGACTTGTCGAAGGTCCTTTATTTGAATGGGAATTTCCCGATCAAGATATTCTAAGAGCTAACAGAGAAAGAGAGGGATTATTATATGCGTGAAGTAGTAATTGTTAGTGCCTGCCGAACACCTATAGGAAAATTCATGGGTGTGTTGAAGAGTTTTTCTGCAAGAGATCTTGCAATGGCAGTAGGTACAGCAGCGATAGAAAGAGCAGGCGTAAATCCTGAGCTTATTGATGAAATTTGCATGGGGCAACTTTTTACAGGGATGCAGGGATCACTTCCAGCAAGACAGGTAGGGTTGAGAATTGGCTTGCCTGTACGAAGCAGTTCGGTGAGTGTCAATCAGAATTGTGCTTCTGGTATGAGGGCACTTGAAATTGCTTGTCACAATATTATGCTAGGAAAAACAGATATTGGTCTTGTCGTAGGTGCGGAGAGCATGACAAATGCTCCATATCTTTTGCCAAAAGCCCGTATGGGTTACAGAATGAACGCAGGTAAAATTGAAGATTCTATGATTCATGATGGGTTGTATGATGAATTGAGTGACGGGCACATGGCGATGACGGCTGAAAATATTGCCGAGAAGTATGATATTAGCCGTGAAGAGTGTGATAATTTGGCACTTATGAGTCATCGAAGAGCAGTCAAAGCGATTGAAGAAGGGCGCTTCAAAGCTGAAATTATTCCTTTGGAAAAAAAATCGAGAAAAGGAACAACAGTAATTGATACTGATGAACATCCAATTATCGGTGCTGATTTAGATATCATGCGCAAAATGAAAACAGTGTTTAAGAAAGACGGAGTGGTTACTGCAGCTAATGCATCTGGAATCAATGATGGCGCCGCGGCTGTATTGCTCATGTCCAAAGATAAGGCATTGGAAATGGGAATCACACCAATGGTGAAATTAGTCAATATCTGTAGTGAAGGTGTAGATCCAGATGTAATGGGTCTTGGACCGGCAGTGGCTATACCAAAATGTCTCAAGCAATCAAATATGGCCTTTGATGATGTAGATTATTGGGAAATCAATGAAGCGTTTGCAGCACAATGGCTAGGTGTTGGAAAAATGCTCAATGAAGATTATGGAATTGATCTAGATGTTGAAAAAATCAACCATAATGGATCTGGAATTTCATTGGGGCATCCCGTTGGATGTACAGGATTACGTATAGTGGTCACACTATGTCATGAAATGAAGCGATTGAATCTAAAAACTGGCGGAGCATCACTTTGTGTTGGCGGTGGACCAGCGATGGCATCACTCTGGACGAGTGAAATTTAGGAGGAATCCATGAATAGAATTATGGTTGTCGGAGCAGGTACAATGGGAGCTGGTATTGCCCAAGTATTTGCTCAAGCAGGAAATCAAGTGGTTTTAAACGACTTGGAACAAAATGTTATTGATAATGGAATAGCAAAAATTGAAAAGAATTTAAACAGGATGGTTAAAAAGGAAAAAATTTCTGAAGAAGAAAAAACTGAGATTCTTTCACGAATTATCGGATCTACCGAGTTAAAGGATGGTTATGATGCAGATCTAGTAGTTGAGGCGATTCTTGAGAATATTGAGATCAAGAAAAGCGTATTCAAGAAGTTGGATGAAATCTGCGAAGCCAAGACAATTCTTGCATCAAATACTTCAAGCATCAGTATTACAGCTATTGCATCTGCAACAAATAGAGGTGATCAGGTGATCGGGATGCATTTCTTCAATCCTGTTCCCGTCATGCAACTTGTCGAATTGATCAGAGGTGTCAGTACATCTGATGAAACATATGAGACGGCGAGAAGTACGGTGGAAGCGATCCCTAAAAAACCAATTGCAGTCAATGAGGCACCTGGCTTTGCCGTGAATCGAATACTGGTTCCAATGATCAATGAAGCGGTATTCCTCCTGATGGAAGGGGTTTGCAGCGCGGAAGATATTGACAAGGCGATGAAATTAGGCGCTAATCATCCGATTGGTCCATTGGCACTTGCTGATATGATAGGGCTGGACGTATGTCTAGCAGTTGTGGAAGTATTGTATGAAGAATTTGGGGATAGCAAATACCGACCTTGTCCTTTGCTCAAAAAAATGGTTCGAGGCGGAATGCTTGGAATGAAATCTGGACAAGGCTTCTATAAGTACTAAGGAGGACATATGGAAAATATTTTATTTGAAGTAGAGGGTTCGATTGCTGAAATCACTATTAATCGTCCCAACGCATTAAATGCACTGAATAAACAAACCATTGAAGAGTTACAACAAGCAGTCAACGAGATTATGAAGAATCAATATATCAAAGTTGTGATTATTACAGGTGGGGGAGAAAAAGCCTTTGTCGCGGGTGCGGACATTAAAGAGATGCAGGGATATACAGTCTTTGAAGCAAGAGCGTTCTCACTCCTAGGGCAAAAGGTCTTCTCTGCAATTGAAAACCTTCCTCAGGTGGTTATTGCAGCCATAAACGGTTTCGCTTTGGGCGGAGGCTGTGAGCTTTCAATGGCCTGTGATATCCGCTTAGCTTCTAGCAAAGCGAAGTTTGGTCAGCCAGAAGTGAGCTTGGGCATAACACCAGGGTATGCTGGGACTCAGCGTTTACCTCGAATCGTCGGCAAAAGTATTGCTAAAGAGCTTATTTTTACAGGTAAGGTGATTGATGTCGAAGAGGCCTATCGTATTGGACTTGTGAACAAAATATATGAGCCTGGGCTTTTGATGGAAGAAACTAAAAAAATGGCAAAGATTATTGCCTCAAAAGGATATTACGCAGTCTCTTTATCAAAAAACGCAATCAATCATGGTGCCAATATGAATGATGAGTCAGCCTATCAATTTGAAGCAGAGTGTTTCAGTCTCTGTTTTGCGACTGATGATCAGAAAGAAGGAATGGATGCGTTCATAGAGAAGCGTCCACCAAGATTCAAAGGATGCTAATGAGTGGTTTGTTGACTAGAACATCTCTCTATGTTTAAAACGGATAGAATTCGAATTTCAAAACGGTTATTGAGTTTTATCAATTTGCATTGAAAGTTAAATTTACTCACAATGAATAATTGGGTGTATGATATGATAAGATTTTTATCATATCATACACCGTATTTATTTAGATTCATTAATCCTCCTAATAGCAATGCAATAATTGCTCAAACTGTAATGATTTATGCACAAAAGGACGAGGAAAGTGAATATCACTATGAGTTAAAAAATAAAAAATATATTGAAAAGAGGAAATTATGAAAAATAATAAATTAAATATCCTATGGACTAATGATGATATAACGACATCTAAGTTTATGGTGATGATGTACACTGGTAATTCTATTAAGTTAGGGTGGTGGAACGAGGTAACCGTAATAATATGGGGTGCAGCAACTAATCTTGTTGCTGAAAATACTGAAATTCAAGAATTAATCAATGCAGCTAAAAAAACAGGTGTGATGTTCAGTGCTTGTAAAGCTTGTGCTACTGAACTTGGAGTTAAAGATGCTCTATTAGATTTGGGGATCGAATTGAAATATTGGGGTGATCCTTTGACAGAGATTATTAAAAATAATGAGAATCTGATCACTATATAATGGAACATTAGACACCAGTATATAGAGTGATTTGAATCAGGTTTATGACAACTGTCTTAATATAGAAGGCCGGGTTGAGGCATAATATTTTAATATTGAAAGAATTGCAAAGAAAATTGTAAAGATTAACTAGAAGACATGCCCTGTCTAGTAATATTAAAGAATTCTATTTCGGTGAGATAATCGATTCATCTAATTGTTTTTGATGCATTCAATAATTCTCTACTTATATCATCAAAAATGGTAGTTCCTCGGACGAATAAGTAATATATTTAACAATCCAAGTATAGATCAATGCTATAGTGAGGTAACTAGTTTCATTTGATATTGTAATTTGAGGATTTTTTTTATGAATAACATCAAACTGTCTTTGCAAACGTGTCAGTATGGGTATTGTATAAGTAGAAATTAGGGGTTGAAACAAATCTTCTTACGTTATAATAAGAGTAGATGCTACTAGTTGCCGTTCTAATGTACCTACACTATTTAATAAAGTTTGACAATAGAAGAAATATTAAGGAGATTCTATGTTAGGGAAATTTTTGATAATCGGGTTGCTGACAGTTATTAACGCATTCTTTGCATCTGCAGAAATGGCTATGATATCGGTTAATAAGAATAGAATAATGGTTATGGCTGATGAAGGACATCAAAAGGCAGCCTTACTACTCCGATTGCTAGATGAACCAAGTAAATTTCTAGCGACGATTCAAGTCGGCATTACATTGGCCGGATTCTTTTCAAGCGCATTGGCTGCGATGGGTTTATCAGGTGGTTTAGCCAAAACGCTTGGCGGGATGAATATCCCTTACAGTGAGCAGATAGCACTTGTGTTAATAACCGTGGCACTGTCTTTTGTTATGTTGTTGTTTGGTGAATTAATCCCTAAGAGGTTAGCACTACAAAAGGCTGAACCTATTGCAATGTTCAGCGTAAAACCAATTTACTATGTATCGAAAATTGCAAAGCCTTTTGTAAAACTATTATCTGTTTGCACGAATGCTTTAATTAGACTTGCAGGTATTGACCAGACAGATCTTGACCAAAAAGTATCAGAGGAAGAGATTCGATCAATGGTTAAAGTGGGGCAGGAACTGGGGGTTATCAATCAGACAGAGAAGCAGATGATAAACTCGATATTCGAATTTGATGATAAATTAGCTAGAGAAGTGATGACACCGCGTATAGATGTGATGATGGTAGACTTGGAACAGTCAATAGAGAATGTGATGGACCAGTTGGTTCAATTACAGCATTCACGAATACCTGTTTATGAGGGCGATAAGGACAATATCTTAGGCATCGTTCATATTAAACCGCTACTGCTCAGTGCAAAACAGAACGGCTTTGGTAATGTAGAGATTAAGGAAATAATGATTGAGCCCTATTATGTCGCTGAGACGATGACTATAGATCGGTTATTTATTAAGCTTCAAAGAGAGCGACAGCATATGGCTCTTCTAATAGATGAGCATGGGCTTGTAACAGGAATTGTAACAATGGAAGATCTTATAGAAGAAGTAATGGGTGAGATTGAAGATGAATTCGATGTTAAAAGAGAAGACATCACCTATCTTGGCAAAGGCAAATACAGGGTGGATGGTGGCTTGCCTTTGTTCGATTTCAATGAAATGTTTCATACGACTCTTTCTTGTGTAAATGCGGATACCATTGGAGGCTATGTTGTGTTTGAATTGGGTGAATTACCAGAAGATGAGATCGCGCAGAGTTTGTTGCGAGAAGGCCTGAAGATTGAAGTAGAAACTATAGAGGATAGAAGGGTGAAGAGTTTAATTATCATTCGAATAAAAGAACCTTTAAATTTGTAAACCGAAACTTTCTAAACGAGCACTGTCTGAAGGTAAGGTAAAACAATTACTTTGGAGGTGATATCTATGAGTATTTTTAATATAAAAATTAGTGTGAGTCAAAAACGCAGTTCCAAGATTCACAGTATTTCTTTATCTGAGGGAACTCGGTTAATTTCTTGGGGAGCTGTGTATATGAACTTTGGCGATTCTCATTTCTTTCCTGCGAGTATTTGCATTGAGAGCGAAGGGACTGTCGTGTATATTGATCCATTAATGATTGAGCCCACCAAAACAGCAGATTATATTTTTATAACCCATTCTCATCCAGATCATTTTTCAATAATGGATATTAAAAAATCCTTAATGAAAATACTGTAATCATTTGTCCAAAGAATGTGGCCAAAAAATTAAAGGGATATCAAGTTCGGGTAGTAAGTCCAGGAGAAAAAATAAAATTTGACGACTTAACCTGTGAAGCGATACCTGCATATAGTTTGGGATTTCCATCACATCCTAAAAGTCATGGGAATGTCGGGTATATACTGACGGTAAACAGGATGCGTATCTATCATGCTGGAGATACAGATCTAGTTGAGCCATTAAAGGCTTTGAAGAATATTGATGTAGCTTTGGTGCCTATCGACGGGGGTAACCTCACGATGAAAACCAGTGAAGCTGCAGAGTTAATCAATATAATTAAGCCGAGAATGGTTATACCTATTCATTATGTTATTGATAAGAATAATACAAAGGCCTTTGTAGATTTATTGGATGAGGGTATTGAAGTGACTTGTTTTACCAAATAGTGCCGGAAAGCCCTTTGCTTTAACCATGGGGATGAAAAGCACATAGTTGTTTATAATCAACAGGCGGGAATACAGTGTCCTAAGATTGGCAATGACTTTGCAAAAGGTATCCGTGGAAGTTAGCATCAATGTTTCTATGATTGGTGATGGCGTTACCGATGCCGTCAATGGTCAGAATAGATCTAATGGATTCGCGTAAATCAAGTCTAAATAAAAATGGCGAGGTTAAACTATGAGGAAGTTGTATGGATGCTCGGGGTCTGAGCATGGAAATGATACTTCCTGTGTGCGAGAGAAGCACCCTGGTAGAACTATCAGAATTAATAGTGAAGCAGATAAGGCGTTTGTATTCTAAAATACTTTCAAAAGCTAAGCACAACATTGTGAAGAAAGAAAAGCCCAGAGGGGACGACTTTAATGAGTCGTTTTCTCTGGGCTTTAGATATTTATATCTATGTTGTTGCAGAAATCAAATGCTTCATTCAGTGTTGACAAATATTTTGCTTCGGGGATTTCGATGTGACTGATTAGCATATGGCGACAGAAATAATCGATAGCTTCGAACAATGTGAAGTCGATGTGGTTATTGATGATTCCCTTGAAGAGTGCTTTAGAGAAAGCATCACTGGTGATAATGTAGACAATCAATTGATTGTCTGTACAGTCATATTTATATTCATCAAATAGTTGCCGGATGTTTTTGAAATAGGTGTTGTTGAGCCTCTTCAGGTCAGCGGTATCGTAATCAGAAAATCGCACAAGATCCAAATGTACGGCCTGAGTGGATTTGTTCAATGCGATATATTTGAAAGTCAATATATACTGAACCATAATATTTAATAATATATCTGGATTTTTTGAATATAGGTTGTTGTTAATGACATAGATTTCTTCAATAATCAGATCGAATATTTTCCTGGCGATGCTCTCTTTATTTTTAAAATAGTAGTATATTGAGGAGTGCACGATACCACTTTCTTTAGCAATATCCTTAATACTGGTAGCATAATAGCCTTGTTCTTCAAATAGTTTAATAGCAGAGTCGATAATGGCGCTCCTGGTTGTGGTGCTTTTTTTATAGGCCATATGATCCTCCTTTTATTGAGTTCAATTACTTATGTGCCTGTTATAGAATTTACATCAAATAGGGTTTAATGTCAATGTTTACCACAATCAAATTGATTATTTAGACAATTCAGTTATTTATAATTATGTAAAAAATATTGAAGCTTTTTTTGAGTCGAAATCTTGAAGAAACGATATTGACATTGAAATCACTTGTGATATACTTAGTATAAAAATTCTACATGCGTCGAAATTCATCGCAATCCATAATATATATCGACACAAATGTATAAATATGTAAGATTTTTAAAAATGGTTGGTTATTAGAATCAAAAATGGTTTTAATATAATTCTATTGAAAGGAGGTGAAGAAATGAATGGTTATTTAAAGAACATCAGAAGAGAGTTGCACAAGTATCCAGAAATCCAATTTGATCTTGAGAAAACCTGTTCGTTGGTTAAAAGTGAACTAGAGAAAATGGGACTTGAGGCAGATGAAAGCTATGGTAAAAGCAGTATCACAGCCATTATTGAAGTTGATAAATCATTTAAAACCATAGGGTTAAGAGCTGATATGGATGCATTAAGTATAACTGAGATCACTGATAAGAGTTACAAATCGTTGATTGATGGCAAAATGCATGCCTGTGGACATGATGCCCATACGGCAATGCTATTGGGAGCCGCAAAAATATTAGCGGAGAACAAGGATAAACTCAAATATAACGTAAGATTTATATTTCAGTCATCCGAAGAAGGTCCCGAAAGCGGTGCGAAGTATATGGTTGAAGACGGCATTATGGAAGATATCGATTTGATTTTTGGCATGCATGTCACGAATGCGATCGAGACAGGCCAAGCAGGAATATGCATTGGCAATGCCATGGCTTCTGCAACCAGATTTTCGATTAAGGTTATTGGAAAGGGTGGGCATGCGGGAATGCCTAACTTGGCAATTGATGCGATTTCAATGGCGGGACAAGTCGTCAACGACATCCAGCATCTTGTCGCAAGAGAAATGAATCCATTTGATCCGCTTGTTGTGAATATTGGGACGATAAATGGTGGGTCAATCAGCAATGCCATCGCCGAGACGGTATCCCTTACAGGTACTATCAGGACTTTTTCTGAAAAAACGACTTCCCTATTGAAACTACGAATTGAGTCTATTGTAAAGGCAGCTACTGAGTCTCGGGGCGGTACGTATGAAATAGTCTTTAACGATGGATTGCCGGCATTGATCAATGAAAAAGAAATTTCGTTGCGTTTCGTTGAAGAGATTAAAGGCATTCTCGGTGAAGAAAATTTTGCATTGATTGATGAAGGTAAAATGGGATCAGAAGATTTTGCATATTTCCTAAAAGAAAAACCGGGATGCTATATATGGTTGGGGACTGGCAATGAGGAAAAGAGTATTAATATATCTCACCACAATCCAAGATTTGACATTGATGAGGATGCGATGATGGTGGGAGTAGAAATTTTTACACAAATAGTAATCGGTGATTAATCAACCGAAAAAGTAAAGGAGCTATTATGGAAAACGCTAAATTAAAGAAAAGTATAGTAAAAGGAAAAGCCAAAAAAGAGTTTCCACATGTTCTTGTTGTTTTGATGACAATGATCTTTCTCGTGGCAATTTTAACTTACATTATCCCCGCAGGACAGTATGAGAGAGTTTTAAATGAAGCGACTGGCAGAATGGTAATCAATCCGGATTCATTTACATATATCGATAATTCACCAGTTGGACCATTTGCGGTATTGGTCAGCATTGAAGAAGGTCTTATTGCCGCAGGGGGCATAACATTTTTGATCTTTATGGCTTTCGCAGCACTGCATGTGATCCAGAAAACTGGCGCAATCGACGCTAGTATTGTTTCGATGACACGAAGAATTGAAAAGAACCCCAAATCTTCTAATATCATGATCGCAGCGGTTATGATCGGTATATCAGTGTGGGGTTCCACTGGAACCTTGTCATATGAGGAAATTGTCGCATTCATTCCGATCTTTGTTACGCTGGCACTGGCCTTGGGATATGACCCTCTTGTAGGAATGGGTATGTCCTTTACGGCAGTTGGTATTGGCTTTGCATCCTCCACAATCAATCCTTTTACAGTTGGAATTTCTCAGAAAATTGCTGAGCTTCCTCTTTTTTCAGGGTGGCAATTTAGAGTTGCTGTTCTAATTGTAATGACTACCATATCGGTGACCTATGTCCTTACATACGCAAATAAAATCAAGAAGGACCCGACAAAAAGTTACGTTTACGGCATCGATTACTCTGAGTTCATCATCGATGGAGAGAGAGCTAAAACGGAAATGACGTCTACAAGAGCGGCTACGCTAGGTGTTCTATTGATTGGTGTGGCCATAATGGGTTACGGATTAATCAACCTCGGGTGGTATATCAATCAAGTAGGTGCGATATTTATCGGCGTCACTCTGTTTACAGGTCTTGTTAACAGATGGACTCCTAACAAGCTGGCTAATACTTTTGTTGAAGGACTCTCTAAAGGTGTTATGTCTGCGCTTGTCGTTGGCTTTGCAAGAGGCATATTGGTTATCATGCAAAAGGCACAGATCATTGATACGGTTGTTCACTCGTTTACTGCATCATTAAACAGTTTGGGATTGTATCTGAGCAGTATTGGAATGTTGTTATTCCAGACTGTATTGAACTTCCTGATTCCTTCGGGAAGTGGACAGGCAGCTGTTTCAATGCCAATCATGACGCCAATAGCCGATTTGATTGGATTGAATAGACAAATTGCCTGCTTAATCTATCAGTTCGGTGACGGTTTCTCGAATATGCTTTGGCCTACAGGATTCCTTTTGATCGGTTGTGCCATTGCCAAGATTCCACTAAACAAATATTACAGATGGTTCCTTCCTCTATTTGGAATATCATTGGTGGCTCAGATCATCTTTATATTTATCGCAATCAGCATGAATTATGGTCCTTTTTAAATACAATTACAATTGAATCTACAAAATGCTGTTATAATTAATTTATGATTAGCGCCAGAACACCCGTGACTTTAGTCGTGGGATGAATGGCGCTATTGTTTTTGCGGATTAATGTGCTATAATTAATATAGGAACGCATGTTCTGCAAAAGGGGTGAAGCTATTGAATTACAAAGCCTACAGATTTAGATTGAAGCCAAGGAAAGAACAAGAAGAAATGATTCTGAAAACGATTGGTAGTAGTCGTTTTGTGTTCAACTATTTCTTGGATATGTGGAACACATCTTACAAAAAAACAGGCAAAGGCCTCAGTTGTTCAGCTTGCTCTAAGCAGCTACCCGATCTAAAAAATGAATACTTTTGGCTTAAAGAGCCTGATAGCATAGCCCTTCAGGCCGCCTTAGAGTTTCTCGGAGATGCTTTTGACCGATTTTTCAAAAAACAAAACGGTTATCCCCGCTTCAAAAGTAAAAAATGTAGCGAGCAATCCTATACTACAAAATTCACGAATGGCAATATTTCTATCTTAGGAAATTACATCAAACTTCCAAAACTTGGACTTGTAAAGTTTTCTAAAAGTCGTGAACTTGAAGGTGAAATTGTCAAAGCAATCATCAAGAGAAAACCCACAGGTAAATACTATGTATCCGTTGTCTGCAAGGTCGAAATCGAACCGTTTGAAAAAACCAATCAATCGGTCGGCATCGATCTGGGGCTCACTGATTTTGCTATTCTTTCAACAGGCGAAAAGATTGAGAACCTTCACTTTTCTAAAGAAATGGCCCAAAAACTAGCCCGTGAGCAAGGCAAACTTTCAAGAAGAGCTTTACTGGCCAAAGAAAAAGGGATTCATCTTTCTGATGCTAAAAACTATCAAAAGCAAAAGCTAAAAGTCGCTCGTATTCACGAAAGAATAGCTCATCAAAGAGAAGATTTTCTTCACAAACTCAGTACTGATGTCGTCAAAAACCACGACGTCATCAGCCTTGAAGATCTCAACACCAAAGGCCTTATGAAGAACAAAAAACTTTCTAAAGCCATAGCTGATGTGTCTTGGAGTAAATTTGTCGAGATGCTAGAGTATAAAGCTACTTGGTATGGCAAAAAAGTGATCAAAGTTAGTCGCTGGTATCCATCGAGTCAAATCTGTTCGAAGTGTGGGCATCGAGATGGCAAGAAACCTTTAGCCATCAGAAAGTGGACTTGCCCAAAGTGTAAAAATGTACTTGATCGAGATATTAACGCAAGTGTTAATATAAAAAGAGAAGGTCTTAGGCTGTTGTCAGTCTAAGACTAATTAAAACCGTCGGGACGACGGGGCTAGCTTAGTTAAAAAGAGAAACCGCTGACATCGAGAGAATCGCTTCAATGTCAAGCAAGCTCTATTCCTAAGAATCTCGTGACTTCAGTCACGAGAGGTTCAAAGCAACATTTTTTATAAATTTGAGGAGACTAACTATGAAAGCAATTGGATCAGATATTGAAAATTTGATGTATAAATTGGTGAGTGTTCAAAGTGATACTGGAACAGCTGAGGAAAAAGATGTTGAAGAGACGATTTTCAATTGGCTTTCTGAACTGTCTTATTTCCAGAGTAACAGTGAATTTTTGGGTAAGTATAAGATCCCTGGTGATTATATACAGAGGCAGGTTGTATGGGCGTTAGTAAAGGGCCACTCAAGCGAAACCATCATTCTATATCATCACCATGACGTAGTAGACAGCTTTGACTATGGAGAACTACAGGCGTTAGCCTATCGCCCAGAAATTCTAAAGAAAGAGCTCAAGAAAATCAACCTAGGAAAGGAAGTGAATGAAGATGTTCTAGACGAAGACTGGATTTTCGGGAGAGGCACAGCAGATATGAAGGCAGGAGCCGCGATCCACATGAGCCTTGTAAAGGAAATTTCAGAAATTCAAGATTTCCAAGGGAATATTCTTTTTATATCGGTTCCTGACGAAGAAAACCTATCCGTTGGGATGAGGAGCGTCCCGGATCTTTTGGAGGAATTAAAACGCAAGTATTCTCTGGACTACAGATTCGCATTCAATTCAGAACCTCATACGAGGGATCATAAAAATGAATACATCTATTTTGACGGATCAGTGGGTAAACTATTGATGAGCGTCTATGTAAAGGGAAAGAGAACGCATATGGGGGAGATATTCAACGGCATTAATCCCGTCTATATTCTTTCGAAAATCATAGAAAAAACGGAGATGAATACTTTTTTTTCGGATTTCAAGGATGGACTCGTTTCACCTCCACCATCATGGGGATTCAGCAGGGATTTCAAAGAAAGATATGATGTATCGGTACCTGAATCTGCTGGAGGATATATCAGCTTTCTCACTCTTGAGAGGACTCCTGAGTCAATCCTGAAGGATATGAAAAACATTTGTGTAGAATCCTGTGGCGAAATACTGAAACAAATCAATCTCAATTTCAGGAAGTACACAATTGAGGATGATAAAAAGTATGAGATCAGTATAAGAGTATTGACCTATGCTGAGTTGATGGAAGAAGCCATGGCTTATGATGAACAATTGGTCGAAAAGGAAGTCATGAATAAACTCTCTGATATAGAGGGAAATGTCGCTGATGGGAAAATGACTCTGGCAGAATCAAACATGGATTTGATTAAAACCTTGCTTGATATTATTCCAGATAAAAATCCAGTTGTCGTCTTGTCCATCTCACCGCCGTATTATCCTCATATCAACAAAGAGGACTGCTGTAATCTTGATGATTATATCAAAGAAATCGACGGGAAAATTTCTGAGTTTGTCAAAAATGAATGTGGATTTAATTCAAAGAACAAAAATGTCTTTATGGGGATCTCGGATGGCAGCTATTTTGATTTTCAATGTGGGGATGAAGTGGGAGATTTTATATCTAACAATATGCCTCTTTGGGGTGAATTATATAGTATTCCTTTTGAGAATATGAAGAGGCTTTCTATACCTGTGATCAATATCGGACCATGGGGAAAGGATATCCATAAGATTAGTGAAAGGGTCAGTAGAAGAGATTTGACTCATACTGTTCCAGAAACTATAAGATTCCTGATAATGGATTTTTTTAAGAAGTGAGCAGGATCTCAATAATACTATTGTACGAGGAGGATTATTCATGAAGGATACAAAAGAAACTTTAAAAGTTGCTGTTGCGCAAGTCGCATCTGTGATTATGAAAAAAGATGAGACAATTGACAAAGCCATCAGATTGATCAAGGAAGCTGGTGAAAAAGGCGCGGAACTGGTTGTTTTTCCTGAGGCGTTTGTGCCCGCATATCCCAGAGGATTTTCGTATGGCTTCTTTGTAGGCGGTAGAACGATGGAAGGTCGAGAGGACTGGAAGCGTTATCACGATGAGTCCGTTATTGTTCCCAGTGATGATACTGACAAGCTGGGGGATGCTGCCAAAGAAGCAGGAATGTATGCTGGAATAGGGATTACTGAGAGAGATGCCATTAGCAGTACATTGTACTGTACATATCTTATTTTTGATCCAGAAGGTAAAATCGTCAGCAGACATAGAAAATTGAAGCCGACAGGTAGTGAAAGATTAATTTGGGGTGAGGGCGACGGTAGTACACTGTCGGTTGTAGACACTCCATACGGTATTATTGGTGGTTTAATCTGCTGGGAAAATTATATGCCACTTGCACGTGTGGCCATGTATTCTAAAGGTGTCTCCATTTACATTGCACCGACAGCGGATTCAAGAGACGAATGGCAGGCGACGATGAAGCATATCGCATTGGAAGGCAGATGCTTTGTGATTGGCTGTAATCAATACGTCACAAAAGATATGTATCCGACCGATTTGAATTATTACCACGAACTTGAGAATCTACCTGAAAATATGTGCCCGGGCGGGAGTTGTATTGTCGATCCATTTGGGAAATATGTTGCCGGTCCGGTTTGGAATAAAGAGGAATTGATGATTGCAGATTTAGATCTCAATAAAGTTGTACTGAGCAGACTCGACTTTGATCCATGTGGTCATTATAGTCGACCAGATGTCTTCGAGTTAATTGTTCATGAATAGTTAGAAATCAGAAAAACCGCTATTTAGCGGTTTTTTTCATTTTTGCCATATGATTGACAGTCAGCATCTGATTGTTGGATGCTTTCTATCGATGATGATAGTTGTTGATTTTCAATGTGAAATTAAATAATTGCTGCTCTTCTGAAGTCTTTCAGGATCAACAGAAAGAATGATTAGAGTTTCTTGACTAAACTGGTTTTCAGGTAGATGGCTCCAAATCCTTCGACTTTACAATCGATATCATGACCAGCTCCATCTTCCTCTATTAGGCGAATGCTCTTAACCTTAGTTCCCATCTTCAATGTAGAAGAAGTTCCTTTGACCTTCAGATCCTTAATTACAACTACTGAATCTCCGTCTTTGAGGATATTTCCATTGACATCTTTATAAACCTTCTCTTCTTCTTCGCTTGAGCTTCCTACTTCGGCATTCCACTCATGAGCGCATTCTGGGCAGACTAAAAGATTTCCATCTTCATAAGTGTATTCTGAGTTGCATTTTGGACAATTAGGTAATTCTTTCATAATATTATTCCTCCTGAATATTCTGCTGATAAGCAGACAAAAACATCATTATATGGGTGTATGTGCCTATGTTCTTAAAGGCAAATTATACGATGTTTTTGTTGCAATGTCAATATTCCGGCTCTTTCCCTCTGCTGGAAAGAAAATGAATAGTTGGATCACTACTCCAGTTGATATTAAACGGATTACGAGGGTAATATTTAAATACTCTTGATAGGATGCTGAAGGAGTGGGGATATGGAAAAATCAGAGTGGTATAAGGAAACTACTGATGTGATTCAGAAATTGAGAATCGAAATGCCTTATAAAGCAGTCAAGAAAGTAAAGCTTGAAAGAATTGAGCGAATTGTGGAGCATGTAGAATCGAATGTGGCTATTGGCTGCGTTGAGTGTGAACAGTCAAAAAAGATCATCAAAAAAATGCTTGGCAGTATTAGAGAAGGAAATCAAGAGTCGATTAAGACTTATTGGAAAGACATGTCCAATATTCTGAACCATTTGAGCAGTGTACATCAGCTATACACACTTGAGGATAGAATCGCCTTTTGGGTGCCGATTGGTATGGGCATAGGTATTGGAACGGGGATTGCTTTAGGTGCTGTTTTTGGAAGAATTCATGAGAATATGACGTTGATGGCAATCGGATTGGTGATAGGGAATGCATTTGGAATGAGCCTTGGTGTGGCGGTTGCATTCGTTCAAACTGAAGTGCTGAAGAGTAAGAATCAGATTATATAAGTGAATAAATACACTGTGTTAGTGTGAATTGATCAAATAAGCTTCTTTGTTTAAACTGGAGCTGCATTTTTATTCTACAATCAAAGACAACATCCTCTAAAGTGGATGTTGTCTTTTTAAAATGGGAAAGAATTAGATAGTGATAATCTTTTGATCTTCCTTTAGTATCTTGGTGAGGGGTTCACCCATATAGCGGACCTCAATGCCCATGGCTGTCAGCGAGTCTGCTACGCCATAGCTATCTGCACAGGCTTTGCAAGCGAAAATCTTTACATTGGCATCAATCATCTTGTGAACTTGTTCCTGGAGCTCTTCGTCTTCACTGAGCAGTTTCGCGGAGGGACCCCAGACAATCAGATCAATCGATTCCCACCAGTCTCTCAATTTGGCGTTAAGCGTGTACATAAACACCATCTTCATAGCGACATCTTTATCGCCACTGGTCCATAAAACAGTTAACTTATCCATTACTCATCTCCTCGTATAATGTAGAATTATTTATTTTTGGATTCTTTTCTTGCCGGCTTCACTCATAGCACCGCTTTTCCGGATCATCTTCTTGATGTACTCTACTTTTCTAAATCGGATTGCTGACCAGGCTTCATTAATGGAGATCTGCCTGACGGCTTCAAATCCGTGTATACCTAGAGTCTCCCAACCACGGTTCGGGGTTTGTAATTTCTTTGGTTTTCTTTTGATAGGCAAACCAGACCGTACCATCGCCCTTAAATTTTTCTGCAATAAGGGGCGTGAGTTCATCGATGGACTGTGTGTTCGTAACAAATGAGATGATGAAGTTGATTTCATCAGTCGATTCGATATTTCTGACGATTGATGTGGATTCATTGACACTTGAAATGGCTTCGTAAA
>SWCB01009180.1_pt1 | contig 17326 bp, 11 predicted proteins | sample 4692901 | NCBI WGS metagenome assembly SWCB01 (sample SAMN10267276, study PRJNA491770) | bioreactor metagenome | isolation source: DHS bioreactor inoculated with subseafloor sediment | place: Japan: off Shimokita Peninsula | collected 2006-08 | reverse complement strand
TCTACATCAGCATCAAAGATGAAGGTGTGGGAATACCAAATGATAAATTAAAACTTCTATCAACGGAAGATTATTGTTCAACCCCTGGCACAAAGGGTGAACGAGGAACAGGCCTGGGATTGATCCTTTGCCGGCAATTTATAGAGAAGAACGGCGGAAAGCTGAGCATTATAAGTACCGAAGGCAAGGGAAGCATATTTAGCTTTAGTTTGCCAGTTGGTCGTTAGTCTTTGGTCTTTAGTTTTTGGTCTTTGGTTTTTGGTCTTTGGTCTTCAAGCAAAACGTTCAAGACACTCAAGATTCGTTTAATTCGTCACAGCCCTTCGCTCTTTGCCCTTTGCCCATAGCCCATCGCCTTTGCTCACTGGAATAATTTTCACAAAGTTAATTGAGTCGTCCGGCATAACCTATAAATGATGTTCCAGGATGAAAGTGATAACAACATTTTTCATACTTTCGCAGCCCGCCTGAGGCGGGCTGATTTTATCTTTAGCCACTCACTGCCCATGGAAACTGAATCCAACGAAAATCCCACCAATACTTTAAATAGCGTCAAGCGGCCTCCTGGCCTGGCCATGTTATGTATTCTTACATTTATTGGCAGTGGGGTCTCAGTAATTTCGTCCATTTTCGTTGTACTTGCCTATGATTTGATTCCATTAGCCGCAGCGCAATCCCCCGTTCCCAATGTTGAGGAGATGATTGAACTGGTTTTAACCGCCGGAAGAGATTTTTTTATGGTCATGGGCCTGCTTTACGCATTATCACTTCTTGGCGCAATTTACATGTGGAAACTCAGTAAAAAAGGTTTTCATGTTTACACTTCTGCTCAATTGGTGATGTTAATTGTTCCATTATTAATGATTAAAGGTTATCAAACACCTTTCCCTACAGTGCTTTTAACAGCCTCTTTTATCCTTGCCTATGGGCTAAATTTAAGGATTATGCGCTAAAATAGCCCTAAAAAGGCCTATTTATCAACATTTTTTATATTTTTTTAACTTATTGTTGACTTTCGATAATATATTTTCCTACATTAGCCGTTAAAAACAAGCCATATTTTTGTCATTGTTCAAAAGATTAAGAGGATTTGGCCATAGAAAAACACGAAACCAGTAATAACTCTTCGTTCAAAACAATTTCATTAAAGGTTGTTTGTTCTTTGTCAATAATTGTAGGTGGATTTTGGATTATTATCCTTTTAATGTCACTACTTGGATATGAAATTCATTCAACACCTTCTTTTTTCGCAGACCAACAAGATTACGCTTCAACACACCTCGTATCGCTCCTAGTACTCCATTTACTCTCAGTTTCAGGTGCATTTGTAATGTGGAACCTGAATAAAAAAGGTTTTTATCTTTATTTCACTGCCCAATTTCTACTCTTCAACTACCCCTTACTGTTTACCGGCTCAGAAAGCTTCGATTTGAATGAACTGTTTTTCACTTCCCTGTTTATCCTGTTTTATGGATTAAATTTGGGAACAATGCGAAAATAAACAGGCTGGATTTAGCTACATTCTTCAGGTGTGCATTTTTTTTTGCATATCCTGTTATTGACTGGAACCATCCTGTAAGTAAGAGATGCACAATTCAATTTAATTACAAACATAAAAAAGGAGGTTTTTCCGAGCATGATAGTACGTTCCCTTTTCAACAGTTTTAACAATTAACCGTTAACTTTTAAACCAACAAACACACACGCTATGAGAAAATTTACAATGGTACTGGCGCTTCTTATTTTTGCCGGAGCGCAATTAGTACTGGCACAAACCACCATTACGGGTAAGGTATCCAATGCGGAGGATGGGGCAGGCATCCCAGGTGCCACGGTACTCGTAAAAGGAACCAATTATGGTGTAATTACGGACATAAGTGGGGAATATTCCTTAAAAGCCCCGGAAGGTGCCAAAACCCTTCAGTTTTCATTTGTGGGAATGAAAACAAAAGATGTGTTAATTGGCACCCAGAAGGTTATCAACGTATCGCTTGAGCAGGATGTTATGAGCCTGGAGGGTGTTGTTGTTACCGCTTTGGGTATTAGCCGCGAAAAAAAGTCATTGGGATATGCCGTTGACAATGTAAGCGGTGACGATTTGTTGAAAGCCCGATCAAACAATGTACTGGGTTCTCTGTCAGGAAGGGTTTCGGGTGTGCAGATCACCACTGCCTCAGGTCAGATGGGCGGAGGAGCCCGGCTACAAATTCGTGGGGCCACCTCCATCACGGGCAATAACCAACCCCTATATGTAGTGGATGGTATTCCTCTCGATAATTCCGACTATTCCTACGGAGCAACCGGAGGTGGAGGATATGACATGGGAAATGCTGCTTCTGACATCAATGCTGATGACATTGAAAGCATCTCCATCCTTAAAGGTGCAAGTGCTACGGCGCTTTATGGTTCACGGGCCGCTAACGGCGTTGTGCTCATCACTACTAAAAAGGCACAAATCGGGAAACAAACCATGGGTGTTTCTGTCAATTCAAGTGTAACCTTTGAAAATGTGGCTATTTATCCCAAATACCAGAAGACTCACGGTGGAGGTTTGATTTATGGTGATGATGAGGGTGGACTTGACGGCTTCCTTACCGCTGAAATTGATGGTAAAATATACAGGCTGGAAGACTATGCAACCGATGAAAGCTGGGGCCCTGCCTATGATCCAAATATCAGTGTACTGCACTGGGATGCATTTGACCAGGAGGTTGATCCTGCAAACTATCTAAAAGAAAAACCATGGGTGTATCCTAAAAATGATTACACCTATTATTTCGGCACTGCTATTGGATTCCAGAACAACGTTCAGCTTACCGGAGGAGACGAGAAAAATGCCTTCAGGTTGAGTTACACCAACCTTGACTACAAAGGCATTTATCCCAATAGTAAAATGCAGCGCAACACCGTAAGTTTCAGTGGAAGCAGTAAATTGCACAAAAACATAGATACCTGGTTCAATGCCAACTATGTAAAAAATGATGCTACCGGACGGCCTGAGACTGGTTACGGAGACCGGAACCCGGTTCAGAAAATGTGGCAGTGGATCCATTCAAACCTGGACTATAAGGATCTGGAAAATTATCTAAGGCCAGACGGCACGCAACGGACATGGAACCGTATTGCATGGAATGATGCCACTCCGGCATATACCGATAACCCTTATTGGTCGGCAAATCAAAACTTTCAAAGTGACCAGCGGGATCGTTTGTTTGGTAACGGAGGAGTGAATGTGGACATTTTACCCTGGCTAAAATTTACCGGAAGAGCCGGTATGGACTTTTACGTACTTCGCATGCAGGAGCGTATGGCTATAAACTCACAAGCTCAATCCTATTATGAAGAAAATGTCAGGACCGTCAACGAACGCAACCTGGAAACCTTCTTCACCATTTCACAACGATTTGGTAACGACCACTTCGGCATGAACGCAATATTAGGTGCAAACCGCATGGACCGCCTCACCGAACGTTCAGGTGGTATTACTAGTGGTGGCCTTGTTATTCCGGAACTTTTTACCCTGCAAAACTCACTGAATGCTGCAAACATTTATGATTACACGACAAAAAAACGCATGAATAGCTTGTATGGCAGCGTTTCGGTGGACTATAATTATCTGCTTTATGTGGATGCCACCATTCGTAATGACCATTCTTCTACCCTTTACGGAGACAACAGGAGTTATGTTTACCCTTCGGTGAGCACGAGCTTTATCCTTTCCGAAATTCCAGCCCTGAAGAATCTTCAATACCTGACCTTCGCCAAATTACGCGCTGGTTATGCTGAAGTAGGTAACGATACTGATCCTTATCAGCTCCTCACCTATTATACAACAGGAATTCCTTTTGGAGGCAATCCTATGCTTAATTTACCCACCTCACTGCCAGCGGGCTTAGACCTTATGGCGGAAAGAACAAAGTCATGGGAAATTGGCACAGAATTGGGCTTTTTGAAAAACAGAATTGGACTTGAATTATCCCTTTACAATAAGAAAACCATCAATCAGATTGTACCCATCCAGGTATCTGGTACCACTGGTGTAGCGTCCTTTGTAATCAACTCAGGTTCAATGACCAATACCGGTCTTGAGGGAATGTTTACGGCAACCCCGGTTAAAATGAAAGATTTCCGTTGGGATATCACTTTAAACTTTGCTACCCTTAACAATACGGTGGATGAACTTTCTGATAAATATGACCTGACATACCTGAGTTTGGGTAATGCGCCTTTCAGGGTTCAGATCGGTGCTTTTGTAGGCGAAACCTATCCCATTATTTATGGAACTGACTTCGTTTACGATGATCAGGGAAATAAACTGATTGGCACCAATGGTCAGTATTCATCATCACCCATAAAACCACTTGGCAAGGTTACCCCTGATTTTAATGGAGGTATGACCAATACCATTACCTACAAGGGCTTTGATTTTAGTTTCCTGATCGACATGCAACGTGGAGGCCATATCTATTACCTTTCCAACGCATGGGGTATGTATAGCGGACTTTTAGAAGAAACGTCACAACTGAACGACAAAGGCATTAATATTCGTGAACCAGTTGCTGATGGTGGTGGTATTAAACTGGAAGGCGTAATTGGAAAGTGGAGTGCCGCTGATGGAACATATATTTACCAGGATGCAACCGGAGCAATTGTTGAAAGCCCCGTTACCAACGAAAAATATGTTTCAGGTGAAAGTTGGGCAGGACGTTTCTACAATGGACCCGATGCTCAGAACGTTTTCAAAACGGACTATTTTAAACTGCGTGAAGTTCGCATGGGTTACACCATTCCTGAGCGTTACACTGGTCCAATCAAATCGTTACGTGCCTCTGTATATGGACGCAACCTGTTAACCTGGGGTCATGAAAACAAGCATTTCGATCCGGAATACTTGCAGATGGCCGGCAGCAATGCTCAGGGAGCTGAAGGTGGTTACCTTCCAAGTACCCGCACTATTGGCGTGAGTCTAAGCTTCAATTTTTAATAAAAAAGAAAGGAAACCATAAAAATGAAAACACTATTTAAAGCGATTAGCATCATACTTTTGGCATCCCTCTTTTTGACCGGATGTGAAAAAGACTTTGACGAGCTCAACTCAAATCCTAATGCTGCTGAAAAAGGTTTTACACCCTACCTTTTCACTTTTGCACAAAGGAGCCTCTCCTACTTTATGTACGACAGTTGGTTCGGTGGACGAATGGTAACCCTTGCTTCACAGCAAATGTGCCAACGCAACTATACCACGGAAGACCGTTATGATTTCAGGGAAAGCGTAACCAATACCTATTTCCGCAACTTCTACGGCTATCTTAATAACCTGGAGGAAGTCATCAAACTGAACACAGATGAGAAAACCAAGACAGATATGGCTGCATTCGGGGATAACGATGCCCAGATTGCATCGGCCATGATTCTTAAAGCCTGGGCTTTTCAGGTGATTACCGACACCTGGGGTGATGTGCCTTATTCACAGGCATTGCAACCACGCGAATACGCTACACCTATTTACGACAAGCAAGAGGACATTTATAAAGACTTGCTGGTTAAACTTAAAAGCGCCAGTGCCATGATTACTCCCGGGATGAAAGGGTGGACCTCTGGGGATATCATTTTTGACGGTAACATGGATAACTGGAGAAGGTTTTCAAACTCGTTGCGCCTTCGCATAGCCCTTAGAATGGGGGATATGACCGAAGCACAAAGCGCAATTAGTGACGGAGTTTTCGAAAGCAACGATCAAAGTGCACTGTTCACTTTTGCAGGTGGTGGATCTCCCGGTGATGCCCCTTTCTATACGGCTTACTTTGTTGATAACCGCAACGACTTTACCATGACCAAGCAATTGGTGAACATGATGAAAGGCATGGATGATCCTGACATTCGTCCCGGTGGTTTCGCAAATCCTTTCAGCGGCATTGTTGATCCAAGACTCGCCATTTATCGTGGCCCAGGAATGGATGACGAAACCGTTGGCGCACCTTACGGACTTGATGACCCTTCCATGAAAGCTTTCATCAATGCCAATATAAATACAATCAATTACAAACCGGAAAGCGGTGTTTATGGTGTTATCGCATCGGCAACGTTTCCTTCAATTCTGCTCGATTATCCCACCGTATGCTTTATGATTAGTGAAGTAAACAATTGGGATAAAACATGGTTTGAAAAAGGCGTGACTGCTTCAATGGATCTATGGGATGTTCCTGATGGTGCCCCTTATGTTACTGCTGTCCTGGCCAAGTTCGATGCTGCCGGCGATAAAGCCGAAGTTGTATTAACACAAAAATACATTCATCTCTTTACTCAATCAAATGAGGCCTGGGCCGAATATCGTCGCACCGGATATCCCCTTTCAATTGTAAAACCAGGAGAAGTAACCTATGTTGCTGATGGCACTCCCATTACCTTTGAAACCATAAACAGTTCGGGAACGGACATCCTTCAACGTTTCAAGTATGCTACTTCGGAATCAACTTTGAATAAAGCTAACCTCCTGGAGGCTATTGATCGCCAGGGACCTGACACTTACGCTACACCCGTTTGGTGGGCTAAGGCGAAATAATCAGTTTGAGCGTTCTTAAAATTAAGAGGCTGTCTCATCCATGAGGCGGCCTCTTTTTATGAATACATCAGAGAAAGACCAAAAATAATTGATCAGGTTCTACCACAAAATTCTTAAATCATCGCGCTGGATCTAATCTAGAAGAATCACATAATACCGGGGAGCAACTTAATATATTCTCTTTATTATATACCGAAAATCGCACTATTTAGCAATTCTTTACGTAACGCCTATACCTGATTAACATTCCGATAAATTAATACCCCGAAAAAAGGGATTTGAAGGAAAATCAATAGGGCCCAAGCCGTTTTATATTACCATCTGATTAAATATTTTGTGGATAAAGTAAAGAACGAATAATTTTTTATAAGTTTGCAAAGGATTATGGTTAAATATTACTATAATTGCATCACTTTTCACTCGTTAAAAACTATAAGAAGGAGGTCCTCGTTAAAAAGTAACAACTAAATAAACCAACCAAAAATGATCATGTTTTTTCACTAAACACCTATTGTTTAACAATTTACTCATCAAAAACACACACTATGAGAAAATTTGCAATGATGCTTGCACTGCTGATATTTGCAGGAGTGCAGGTTGTTTTAGCACAAACCACCGTTACTGGCACAGTTACCAGTTCTGAGGATAACGCAGGTATTCCCGGAGCAACCGTAATCGTAAAAGGAACAACTGTCGGTTTAACCACCGATATGAGTGGAAAGTATTCACTAAGAATTCCCGAAGGAGGAAAAATCTTACAGTTTTCGTTTGTGGGAATGAAAACAAGGGAGGTTACCATTGGTAGCCAGAATGTAATTGATGTCGCCCTTGAGCCAGACATGCTTAACATTGAAGGGGTAGTTGTTACTGCCCTGGGTATCAGCCGCGAAAAGAAATCACTTGGTTATTCTGTTCAGGAAGCCAGTGGTGAAGAAATGACCCGTGCTGCGAATCCAAATCTGGAGTCAACCTTATCCGGTAAATTTGCCGGGGTACAGGTTCGTCAATCATCAGGTATGCCAGGTGCACCTTCACAGATTTATATTCGTGGTGCACGTGCATTCAGCGGGAACAATGCCCCACTGTATGTTATAGATGGTTTACCGATCTCAAGTGAAAGCGATTATGCTTCCAACGTAACTGGAGCTGCCTTCTCAAACCGTGCCACCGACATTGACCCAAACGATATTGAATCAATCAACGTGTTGAAAGGTCAGGCTGCGGCAGCGCTTTATGGGTTGCGTGCTTCTAATGGTGTTATTATTATTACCACCAAAAAAGGCAAGGGTTCAACCATAGGAAAACCCACAGTATCATTCAGCAGTAACATGACGATTGATAACATTTCAAGACTACCCGAAGTTCAGCAGCTTTATGCACAGGGAACCGGCGGTGTTTTCAGACCAGCCAACTCATTCACCTGGGGCCCGAAAATCAGCGATTTACCTGACAACCCAACCTATGGTGGCAACAATTTTGAAGGTCATGCCGGCGAATTCTTTGATCCTTACAAAGGTATGTGGGTAGCACCTCAGGCTTTTAATAACCCAGAAGGATTCTATGACAAGAACGGTTATACTTTTAACAACAGTATAAACATTAGTAATGCCAGTAACTTAGGCAACTACTCCCTCGGATTTGGAAGCACCAATCAAACCGGTATCATTAAGGAAACCGGCATGGAGAGGTACAACGCCAAAATGGCCGGAGATTTCAAACTTACCGACAAGTGGAACATGGGTTTCTCGGGTAATTATTCTGATTCAAAAATTGACAAATTACCTTCTGGTAACGACAGTTGGTTGTTCACCGTTTATGGTGCACCTGCATCTTTTGACCTTGTAGGAACCCCGTATCATCAGGAAGGAAAAGACGGCTTGTATCGTCAAATCAGTTACCGTCGCGGAGCCGTAGGTAAAAACCCATATTGGGTGCTCGAAAACAGCAAATACCAGGAGGCAACCAAACGTTTCTTTGGTAACGGTTATTTAGAATTTAAGCCAACATCCTGGGCTGCCATCAGGTACCAGATTGGTCTTGACAGCTATACGACCAATAACGGCGAATATTCAGAAATGGGACAAGGCGATTTGCCGGCAGCATCTGGGTATCCTACCCCAAACAACCCTGTATATGCCTATTTAGCCCCTACAGGAGGTGTTATCAACAATTATGGTGTAACCAGGCGTACTGTTAACTCGCTGTTAACTGCAACTTTCACCCATAATTTTACCGATGACCTGACCGCTAACCTGATTGTTGGAAACGAAATAGACCACAATTACAGTGAATTCTATCAAGCCTATGGTTCTGGATTTACTACTCCGGGCTGGGACAACCTTTCCAATACAAACTCACAAAATTCTTTTTATACATCTTTTGCAAGAAGGACAGCAGGATTTTTTGGCAACCTGAATGTTGATTATAAAAACATGCTTTATTTGAACGTTACAGGACGTCAGGACATAGTTTCCTCGATGCCACGTGACAACCGCACCTTCTTCTATCCGTCAGCTTCCCTCTCATGGGTATTTACTGAACTGGAAGCCCTTCAGAACAATAGTATTTTATCATTTGGTAAAGCACGGGTATCCTATGCCGAAGTTGGACAAGCTGCCGACACCTATTATCCTGATCCTTATTTCGTAACCGGAGGAGCCTCCAGTGGTTTCCTTGACTATGGTGTTACCTATCCATGGTTGGGTGTTACAGGATATAAACTCAGCAGTACACTTTATGATCCTAGTTTGGTTCCACAAAATACCAAAACTATTGAACTTGGAATAGATCTGCGTTTCTTAAACAATCGTATTGGGCTTGACTATAGTTTCTTTAATCAGGTTGCAAAAGATCAGATATTCGCAGTTCCAATGGCTGGTTCAACCGGATTTGCAGAAATCGTAATGAATGCTGGCGAAATGAAAGGTGTTGGACACGAAGTTATTCTGACCCTAAAGCCAGTTGTGGCTAAAAACTTCGAATGGGTTATTACTACCAATTTTAGTAAAATCGTAAACGAAGTTGTAGAACTTGCACCAGGTGTTGAAAACATTAGCCTTGGCGGTTATGTTACCCCGAATATCAGGGCATCAGCCGGTGACACTTATCCTGCCATTTATGGTGAGACATATGTTCGCGATGATCAGGGAAGAATACTTGTTGATGAAAATCCAAACAGCGCTGGCTATGGAATGCCTTTGACCGGAGAATTTGGAAAAATCGGCGATGTTTCACCAGATTTTATTCTCACTGTTAATAATTCTTTCCAATTGTTTAAGAACATCACCATATTCGCCCAGCTTGACTGGAAACAGGGTGGACAGATGTACAGCGGAACCAATAGGTTGATGGATCTTTATGGTACATCTAAACGTACTGAGGACCGCACCACGCCATTCATTTATGATGGATATCTGGCAAATGGACAGCCCAACAACATTTCACGTGGAGGAGAGGGTGATGAGAACGCTTATTACACTTTTTATTCAGTGGTTAATGAAGCAATCAGCGAGGCCCACATTTATGGAACTTCATTTGTTAAGTTAAGAGAGGTTGGAGTTTCATTTAACCTTCCCAAAAAATATGTTTCTGCAATTAAATTCAGCTCAGCCTCCATTGGCTTTGTAGCGAGAAATATACTTTTATGGTCAGAACTTCCTTATTTCGATCCTGAGGCTTCTCAAGGACAGGGTAATATGGCCAGTGGAATGGATTATATGTCGTTGCCACAAACAACTTCTTATGGATTCAGCCTTAACTTAACCTTTTAATCACTTAAAAATGACCATGATTATGAAAAAAATATTGTCATTGATGTTGATATCCGCGGTTCTTTTCTCCTGTAGTGAAGACAAAATGGATGAAGTCAACAGAGATCGCAACAACGCGATAGTAATGCAATCGAAAAACCTCCTTCCAGATTTAATGCTGAAGAGTGGTTTTGAATCTACTGGTACTGACATTGCATGGTATGCAACTGTTTACATTGAGCATAATGCAGGTACCTGGAACCAGTCTCATCAGGCAGACCACAGAATAGCCCAGAATGCCTCATCATTATTAAACAACAGTTGGAATGCTTTGTATGATGTGATGAACATTGCACATACAATCATCAAATACACTGACCCTGAAACCGGCAATGAGCCTACAGACTTCTTTTCCAGGGGGATTGCTGAAATCCTGATGGCATATAACCTTGCAATAGCTACCGATGGCTGGGGCGAGGTCCCCTATGCCGAGGCTTTTAAAGGCATCGATAACATGAACCCTGCCTATGATAAGCAATCCGGTCTTTATCCTGAAATTCAAAGGCTTTTGTCTGCCGGAATCGAGGATATGGGTAAAGTGACAGCTAAATATGCTGATAAAGATTATATTTATAATGGGGATACTGAAATGTGGACCAAGGCAGCTTATGCCCTGAAAGCCCGTTTTGCCCTTCGCCTCACCAACATTAATGGGGTCCAGGCTGCACAGGAAGCACTTGCTGCAATTCCAAACGCCTTCACCAGCATTGATGATGCTATGCTACTTGGTGGTTTTGTTGAAGACCTTCCAGGGGCCAACCCATGGGGAGAATTCTGGTATTTGAGAGATCACCTATCAGTTTCAACAACCATTTTTGACCTGATGGTAGCCAGAAGTGACACCAACCGTATGGCCTTGTATTTTAGCTCTACCGATGCTGCAGATATCGCCCCTATTGGCGCTGCTGATCAGGTTCAGGGTGGTTATTCCCAATCTTTGCTCACTAATTCTTGGGATGCCTGGGTTTCACCCATTCTTATGTTCACCTATCACGAACTCAAATTTATTGAAGCTGAAGCTAAATTCCGCACCGGAGATGCCACATGGTCAACTTCACTGCAGGAGGCCATCACAGCTTCTTTTGAATTTGTTGGTGCCGCAGGTGCTGATGAGTATTATACCAATAGCGTTGCTCCAAGACTTACCGCTGGCAATGAACTAAAGGAAATTCTCACCCAGAAGTATATTGCTTTCTTCGACAGGGAAGCCATAGAAGCCTATAATGATGTTCGCCGTACCGGATTCCCCGAAATGAAAAACCCCAACAATGCTACTGTTGGATTCATTAACAGGTTCCCATGGGCACTGAGCGAAACTTCATCAAACTCGGCAAACGTGCCAAGTTCTGGTATCTTTGATAAAGTTTGGTGGGCTGGCGGAAACGAATAGCCTCACGTTAAATTTTTTATTAAAGAGCTGTCCCGAGAATGGGACAGCTCTTTTTTTATGGTCTGTTACATTAAAAATTATTTTCAAAAAGGGACGGATATAAAACGCGAATGTATCCGTGGCACTTCTTTCGTGTGCAGATCAAATTATATCCAGAATACAGAATCTGGTTTCACCGCCTATTGCTTATCTTTGTAATAAAATTAACCTATGCTGCCCCTTTCTTTTGACTCTTCCCGGTTTATAGATGCAAATCAGCGCATACTGCAATATCTTGTCATAGCCATTGTGATTGCAATCATCGCAACTATTGTTTCTCGCATCTTACGAAAATTGATGAAAGTCTATTTTGAGCATTCCAGCCGGGTGCTAAGAGTCGATCCAACACGCTATAAATTCCTGCGCAACACGGTTAGTTTCACCGTTTTCATGCTGGCCACAACCTTGATTTTCTCCATCATCCCCGAGCTTCGGTCCATTGGCATCACCCTGTTTGCCGGAGCAGGAATTTTCGCGGCTATTATTGGATTTGCTTCCCAGGAAGCATTTTCAAATATCATCAGCGGAATTTTTATCGTCATTTTTAAACCCTTCAGGGTAGGCGACAACATCCGGATTGGTGAATTGCACCAGGGAACAGTTGAAGATATTACCCTGAGGCACACCATCATCAATAATTTTGAAAATCGCCGCATCATTATCCCGAATACGGTTATCAGTGGCGAAACCATTGTTAATTCAACGATTGGGGATGAAAAAGTCTGCACCTTCATTGAGTTGGGGGTGAGTTACGATAGTGATTTGGATAAAGCGATCGCGATTTTGCGCGAAACGGCAACCAGCCATCCCAACTGCATTGATCATCGCACTCCCGAAGAAACAGCAGAAGGTACACCAAAAGTGATTGTTCGGGTGATGGGTTTTGGCGAATCGGCGGTTCAGTTGAGGGCTTATGCCTGGGCAGCAACCTCAGGCGAAGGTTTTGTAATGAAGTGTGATGTTTACGAAAGTCTGAAAAAACAGTTCGAATCAGCAGGCATCGAAGTCCCATACCCACACAGAACCCTGATTTTCAAGAACCACCCCAATGAAAAAGAATAAACCAACAACATCAAACCGGCCAAATATGCGCAATTACAGGAAGAAATCTGGCTTACCACCAGGTTCTCTGGTTTACACAGGAAATATAGCTCACGATACCACTTTTGATGCATTCGTTTACAATACAGAGAACATCGAGCGTACTGAATCGTCTAATGTGCAGGTCATTATCAGCAAACTGGACATTTCAAAAAAAAACTGGATAAACGTCAATGGCCTTATCAACACCGATCTGATCGGCGAACTGGGTAAGCATCACGAGTTGCATCCTTTGCTGCTTGAAGATATTCTGAATACAGAATCAATGCCGAAAATTGAGAATTATGGCGATCTTTTATTCATGAACCTAAAAATGCTCCGATGGAATCCTGACCAGAAGATCATTGAAGCCGAACAGGTGAGCTTTGTGTTAGGTGGGCACTATCTGCTTTCTTTCCAGGAAAAAAAAGGCGATGTTTTTGAGACGGTGCGTGAGCGGATGCTCAATGGCCTGAGCAAAGTCAGAGAAAAAGGTGCTGACTTTCTGGCCTATGTGCTAATTGATAAGGTTGTTGACAATTACTTTCTAATCCTCGAAGCCATTGAAGACCATATTGAAGACATTGAAATAGAACTGATTAAAGACTCCGGCACGGTTAAACCCATTCACTTGATGCACATCAAGAAACAATTGATTCTGTTGCGGAAGTACGTCTATCCTTTGCGGGATGAAATACGAAAACTCCAGCACGACGACACAAAACTGATTGATCGCAGAACCGTGAAATACATCAACGACCTGTATGATCATCTGCAAAACATTATCCAAAACCTGGAAAGTTTCCGCGATACGGTAAGTAATCTGATGGATCTTTATTCGTCCACCGTTTCGAATAAGCTAAATGTCGTGATGAAAACCCTTACGGTGGTAGGTGCCATTTTCATCCCACTCACATTTATTGTTGGAGTTTATGGAATGAACTTTGACTATATGCCTGAACTCCATTATCCATGGGCATATCCATTGGTCTGGGTGGTAATGATCCTGGTAGCCGGAGGTATGTTTATTTTTATGAGGTCACGGAAGTGGTTTTAAAAAAGAATTGGATCAGTCAAGCTCCACTCCTATCTGTTTTGTATTTATGGTAATGGGATTCGGGTTACCAAATTCCACTAAACGTTGTAATTTGGTTAAACGTGAAGCTATTTCAGCAATAATTATTCGTAATTTTGAACAATGGCCAACAACACTTCACCACATATCCTAAATACTGCCGCTAACCTTCTGGGCTTTTGTCTTTTTGTGATCACTTCGCTGCATATTGCCAACCTCACCGAAACTCATCTCCTGGATGAATTGACATCTTTGGTTGCGGTGTTGTTAACAATTTCCTGTTTTCTTTCCTTTTCATCCATACGAACCACGAACCTTAAGCGAGAAAAACGGCTTGAAACTATTGCCGATTATTTTTTTGCAATTTCTCTGGTGGGTGTGCTGATTATTATCCTATTTATTACATTTAGTTTCATCTGATTTCCTCTCCAATGAACGCAACAAAGAACTCACTTCGCAAGTCGGAAAATCAACAATTTGACAAAATAAAGGAAATAGTCAACCAGGCCATTGATGAGGAGAAACTCATTGTTGAGAACCTATTGCATGAGCCAAAAGAAATTTTAACCAGGGGGCAGGGTCTTTCGGATAAAGTAGCAAGATTCGGCGGAAGCTGGATGTTCATCATTGCATTTGGTATTGTCCTCTTTTTCTGGATACTCTTTAACACACTTTCTCTCACAGGCGATGAGTTCGATCCCTATCCTTTTATTCTGATGAACCTGATATTGTCATGCATCGCAGCTTTACAAGCTCCAATCATTATGATGAGCCAAAACCGACAGGAAGAAAAAGACCGAAAAAGAAGCGAAAATGATTATCTGGTCAACCTGAAGGCCGAGATTGAGATAAGGAGTTTGCACCAAAAAATGGATATTCTTCTGGAGGATCAGATAAAAATGCTGTTTGAGAGCCATGCAGAACAAATTGTCCTTTTTAAAAACCTTCACAAAGAGATAAAGGTATTACAGGCCAAATAGAAAACAGGAATTAGGTTACAGGCAATAGGCAACCCTGTGTATTCGAGTGAGTTATGGAATTTGCTATTTTGCCCCACTTCCCTGGTATCGGATGATTACGACTCCTTTTGACCACCAGATAAAGAAGGACAGTGACCGGGAAACGGTACATGAAAAGAGACAATAGAGCTATACCTTCCCGCAGTAAGGATTATCATTCATGTCTGGCTGCCAAAAGTCAGGTAAATTATTATATCCTATAGTTACGAGGTAGGCACACCTGAATATGCCAATGGGAAAATGCGAATATTATGAAGCCAATCCACAAAAATTCATAAATGCCGGAACAGTTTTTGATGTATCTCCAGAAGTTTTAGTAATTTTATCCTTCCAATAATGTTAACAATCATGCGACTACATAAACTGTTTTTCTTCGTATTTATACTTTTGGGAATGGCCGCTGTGGCTCAAAATCCGGACGAAAGCACAAGTTCTTTTCTGGCCATTAATCCTTCCCATCAAACACTCAAAGGCTTGCAACCCGCGCAGTTCAGCCTGCAAACAGGAGCTATGTTCAGTTCGGGATTTGGTGGTGGAAGTGTCTTCAACACCTATGTAGCCCCAACATTTAGTCAGCCACTGACTAAAAAATTCACCCTTTCAGCAGGAGCAGTTATCGGAAATACTATGTTTACCAATACTTCTATTCTCAACAACGAAGGACAATTCAGCAATGTTTCAGGAAATCTGACCACCTTTACCCTCTTCACTTCCGGCACCTATCAGGTTAATGACCGGCTAACGGTGAGCGGTTCGGCTTATAAAACAATTAATCCTGCTTTCAATCAACGAATGAATCCTAAAAATCTGCAAATGGAAGCGCAGGGCATGTCTGTCGGCATTGGATACAAGGTGGGCGAGAACATGCACATTGGTGCCGAATTCAGGATGAATCAGGGAAGTAGTAACTTCTACCAACCGTATTATGGATTTCCGGGTAACGGAATGATGGGTACTGGATTTAGGTAGGAAGTAAGAGGTAAGAGGTAGTTGGCAATCTGAAATTTGATATTTTAATACCTTGCGTTTCTCTGCGTCCAGGTGCCTGCCCGACATAACCTGTTTGCTTGTGCATACAGTCAGGCACGATGCAGGCGAGTCTTTGCGTAGTGTTTTAAATCTTAAATCTATTATCAAAACACCTTGCGTTTCTCTGCATCACTTCGACTGGTTCGACAATGGTTCGACAAATGCTCACCAACCGGCTCACCAACCAAAGCTCAGTGCATCCCGATAGCTATCGGGATTGCGTGATTATTTAAATCCGAAATCCTTTATTATGCTAATCATCCTATCCCCAAGCAAAACACTCGATTACAAAAATGAAGTAACCATTCCCTATGGTGAAGACCCGTTATTCATTAAAGAATCAAAGAAATTAGCCACATTTTTGAAAAAATTCTCTCCGGCCAGGCTCTCAGAACTTATGAGTATCAGTCCAAAGCTGGCTCAGGAAAATGCGTTCAGGTTTAGCGAGTGGCATTACCCCTACCCTTCCGAAAAAGCGCGGCCAGCACTTTCCGCCTTTAAAGGAGATGTTTATGAAGGATTGAAAGGTTGGGAGCTCAATCTTGATCAAACAACTTTTGCAAACCTTCACGTCAGGATACTCTCAGGACTGTATGGCTTACTAAAACCAACCGATCTTATGCTGCCGTACCGGCTTAAAATGGGCACAAAATTAGAAGGCAAAGATTTTCAAAATCTTTACGAATTCTGGGGAAACAAGATTTCCCGGGCAGTAAAACAGGCAATTAAGGTATCGGGAAACAATACATTGATTAACCTTGCTTCCGTAGAATATGCAAAAGCCGTTGATTTTGAAGCTTTAAAAACCAATGTGATCACCCCTACTTTTAAAGAATTCCGCGAAGGCGAGTATAAATTCATCACCTTCAATGCCAAACGCGCCCGTGGCTTGATGACACGATTTATAATTGACCGCCAAATAACAGATCCTGAACAAATTAAATTATTTGATTATGAGGGTTATGGCTTTATGGAACAACTTTCAAAAGGAGATCAGTGGGTGTTTGTGCGGTGAATTTTTAAGGTAAGCCGTTTTTATTTCCCCAAACCTATGTGCTAAGGCAAATCTGACTAAAAAAACAAAGACTAGCTACGCTGATCCCTAAAGTAGGGGGCTTCAGTCAATCACGTCATCCCTGGATGTTTTTATTTCAGTAAAACCCCAAAAACTCAGGCGAGCCTGGCTTTGGGAATGAGAATTCAAAGGGATTAGCTGCGCTGATCCCGAAAGGAGGAGGCTTCAGTCAATCAAGGCATCCGCCAAAATAGGCGGATGTTTTTATTTCAGCAAAACCAAAAAGCTCAGGCGAGCCTGGCTTTTGG
>SWCB01005698.1_pt1 | contig 17372 bp, 14 predicted proteins | sample 4692901 | NCBI WGS metagenome assembly SWCB01 (sample SAMN10267276, study PRJNA491770) | bioreactor metagenome | isolation source: DHS bioreactor inoculated with subseafloor sediment | place: Japan: off Shimokita Peninsula | collected 2006-08 | reverse complement strand
TTTATGTCTAAGATAATTGAGAAAAAAAATATTGATTGTGATTTTTCCTGGCAACCAGCCTATGTTTATACACAGTCTAAAGAATATGTACAAAAAATTATGAATGAGGTAAAAACTGCTTCTAGTCTTGGCATAGCTGCATCCTATCTAGAGGACATCCCCTTACCCATATCAGTAAAAGCAGCTATGCGCTTTGATGGTCAAGCCCAATTTCACCCTCGTAAATATCTCCTTGCCCTAGCTAAGGAGATTCCGGGGAATGGTAGTTATATATTTGAAGAAACAAAGGCTGCTGATATTGAAAAGGGATCGATACTTAGAATAGTTACTGGAAATGGTAAAAAGGTAAGTGCAGAGAAGGTTATCATTGCTTCCCAATATCCATTTTATGATATACGAGGATTATATTTTACACGTATTTATACAGAAAGGTCTTATATCCTTGCAGCTAAAACGAAAGAAAAATTCCCTAAAGGGATGTATATAAACCCTGAACAACCTACCCGATCTTTAAGATCTGTACCCTTTGAAGATGAAGAGTTAGTTTTATTTGTAGGTGAGCATCATAAAACTGGGCAGGGTATTAATACAAATATGCATTATGAAGCACTCCTTGATTTTGGAAGAGAGCTTTTTACAGTAGAAGATATTCCCTATCGGTGGTCTACTCAGGATTGTATGACTGTGGATGGTATTCCCTATGTAGGTCAGCATAATTCCCTTGACCCTAACATCTTTGTAGCTACGGGTTTTGGGAAATGGGGTATGACTAACAGTACTGCCTCTGCTATGATCTTAAGGGATTTGATTATAAAAGGGGAAAGCCCATGGTCACCTGTTTATGATCCTACTCGTTTTACACCAATGGCTTCAGCTAAGACCTTCATAAAGGAAAATGTAGATGTAGCAGAAAAATTCATCCTGGGAAAGCTTAGCCCTGTTCCTGAGGACGTAGAATTAAAGATTGGCGAAGGAAAAATCATTAAAATTAATGGAAGAAAGGTAGGAGCCTACAAGGATGAGGATGGCAATACCCATCTAGTGGATAGTACATGCACTCATCTTGGCTGTGAACTCTCTTGGAATGATGGAGAAAAATCCTGGGATTGCCCATGCCATGGCTCTAGATTCTCCTATGATGGAGAAGTTATAGAGGGTCCTACAACAAGCCCTTTGCGTAGAGTTAAAATAGATAGGGATTAGTATTTAACAAAGCCAATAACTTTATAATTTATTGGCTTTGTTTTTTTGTTTCATAATATTTAATACCATTCCCGTCCTTCTAAATTTATAGTTTTAGACAGGTATTTCTATATCTAATAGGGGTGGATATTGTTGACATCCGAAGATGTCACCTTCTCCTGGGCTACCACTAGGCTTTAGTCTGTATATGGTAAACTTTATAGCGTAGGCTGGGTCGAACTCCACGAAGTCGCAAATCCTTTCCTCTGGTATACCGTATAGCTCTGCTACTGTTTCCTTTGTTAGAGCATTACTGTTCTTTACTAGCTCATATTGCTCCTTTTCTCTAAAGATTATATCAAAGGTTATTTTATCTGTTCCTGCATTTTTACTTCTTATAGTCTTTGCTAAATCAACAAGCTTTACTGTCTTCATTTCCTTGTCCCTCCTTTATCCTATTTCTATTATATTAAGGGGAAATAATTCTAGCGGGTCATCAACAGGTACTATATGATCCATAGTCCATTTGTATGCCGCCGTAGCTGGTAAAACCTCATCTACTACAAAGGCTGCTGTTCCTGCTGTTCCTTTAACCTCAGGAAGTCTTGCATAGAATATTTGTCTTGTGCCTATCATAGTTATTTCTTCTGCCATTTCCTTTGTAGGGGCTACTCCTTCTACTATTATACATAGCTCGTGGGACTTTATTTCCTTTACTGGTTCCAAATCTCCCATTACACCATTTTTTCCAAATACCTTGTGATATAATTCGTATCCGTCTTCTCCAAATCTTTCCTTTACCTGATCCTGAGCCCATTCTATAACCTTATCTATGTTTTTTATTGTATATGGGTCCCTAATTCCTGCTATCCCTATATATTTTTCTCCTACTTTTCCCGAACCCTCTAGTTTAACCTTTATTTTACCCTCTATTGGTACAACTTGAGGATTAGTAATTCTACATGTTTTTTCATCAAACTGTTCATAAACGCAGTTTGTCATGTCTAGCATTCCACCTGCAAAATGCTCAAAGAAAGGATTGGATCTCTCATACATTGCATGACCAGCAACAGAGGCTACTGTACATCTTTGACTTGGATGCATTGCGGTAACCTTTACATCTTCTTGGGTGATTGTTCCTATAACACTTTCTTTAGCCCCATAGGGTTCAGCACAAAAGGATGCACATTCTAATACCTTACCTAGATAATAGGATAAATTTTCTGGAAATCCTTCATAAATTGCTGGTGCTGCAAATACTGCACAATCACTGGAACGACCTCCAATAACTACATCTGCACCCATTTCTAATGCCTTTATAAATGGATGCACTCCTGCTACTGCTACTATTCTGGTTGTTTCGTCTAGCTCTTCTATTTTAAGGTTCTCTCTACCATCCAGCCCTTCTATTATTATTCCTTGATTTATTTTTTCTCTTATAGATTCCTTTTCTACTTCAGAATAAAAATATGCTAATTTAAACTTAGACATGTTATGTTTTTTAGCTAAGCCTTTTATTATATCTACATACATATCTACTCTACTATTTGATCCTGTATCACCGGAAGATCCTATAATCATAGGTACACCCTGCTCCCTTGCAGCTACTAGCATTAACTCTAAATCATGCTTTTGCCATTCATAATGACTAGCACATTTATCAGCTCCTAATGGTCCTGGTCCAATATCATCACTTCCTGAGTCACAACAATAGTAATCTGGCTTTGTTCTTGCTCCTATCCAAAAGCTTTCTTCCTTTGTTGGTGCGAATCCTAAATGTCCGTTTGGACATATTATTCTTAGTTCTTTTTTTGACATATATATTCCCCTTTCAATAACCAGTATTTAATTAAAAAATATATGTAAAACAAATCCACAAGGTTTTGATTATTTCCTTTTTAAGATCCTTCCTGGAAGGTTTCCTGTATGTTCACACCCAGAAACCACTAGCTTTCCATTTATAAACACATTACAAATACCCTTGGAATATTGGTGAGGATTGTCATAATCTGCTAGATCAATAATCTTTTCTTTATCAAATATTACAATATCTGCATAATATCCAACCTTTAATTCTCCTCTTTTTTCTATATTCATTTTTAAGGCTGGTAGCATTGTCATCTTTTTAATGGCATCCTCCAAGGACATTATTCTTAGGTCTCTTACATAGTGTCCTAGTATTCTTGGATATGTTCCATAGTAACGGGGGTGAATCTTGCTCTTCCCTAATTCCCCATAGGGTGCAACTGCCCTTCCATCAGTAGCAAATATGACTCTAGGATGCTTCATAACGGTTATTAAATCTTCCTCACACATTCCAAATACAATTATTTTGATGGCTCCTTCTTCATCTTCCAACAAGTTAAGAACTATTTCATATGGTGAAAGATTTAAATGTTCTCCTATCGCTTTTAAATTCATACCTTCATATTTTTTATTTCTTTGAGTTTTTAAATTAGCTATCCTTATTTCTCTCCAGTCTGACCCTACTATTGGATTCTCCCAATCCTTAGAATCCTCTTTCATATCATTAATTATTTTTTCCCTTGTTAATTCGTTCTTAAAAAATTCGATCATTTTTTTAGAACCTAATTCTCTTGCCCAAGGTGGTATGAGATCTATAAGCCCACTTCCAAAGGCTGTATAGGGATAAACATCAAAGCCAACCTTTATGCCATCTTTACTAGCCCTATCAATTAAATTTAAAGCTTCATTTACCTTCCCCCAATTTCTTGAACCTTCAGCCTTAAGATGGGATATTTCTAAGGATACATTGGATAAGGCTGCTATATCCAGAGCTTCCTTTATACATTCAATTAAATGATTACCTTCACTTTTCATATGGGTAGTATACACTGCATCAAAGTCAGATAAAACTTTTGCCATTTCCACCAACTCATCTTTTTCACTAAAGGAGCCTGGATCATATTGCAATCCAGTTGACATTCCATAAACCCCTCCAGTTAGCTCATCCTCTAACATCTTCTTCATTCTTTTCATTTCACTTACTGTAGGTTTCCTTTTTTCAAACCCCATGGTCCCAACACGAATAGTACCATGTCCTACCAATGAGGCTATATTAACTGCAGTTCCATTTTCTCCAACTGTTTCGATAAACTCTTTTTGTGTTCTCCATTTCCACTTTTTTTTATCCTTATCTTCTATAACTACAGTATTTACTAGATATCCCATCATCTTATCAAAATATTTAGGTACCACCGGTGCTGGAGTAAACCCACAGTTTCCCACAACCTCAGTTGTGATTCCTTGCCTTACCTTGCTTTCTGCCAATGGATTTATTAATAATGTAAAATCTGAGTGAGAATGAATATCTATAAATCCAGGACATATAACCTTTCCTTTACAATCTATCTCTTGTCTGCTTTCTTCAGTAATTTCATCAGCTATATTAACTATTAAACCATCCTTTATACCTATGTTACCTTTGAAAGACTTATTTCCAGTACCATCGATAATTTCGCCATTGCTAATTAGAACATCAAGCATTCACCCATCTCCTAATCTTTTAATCTTGGATCAAGTGCATCTCTCAGGGCATCTCCAAAGAGATTAAAGCCTAGGACAACTAACATAATCATCACTCCTGGAAATACGGCTATCCATGGAGCTTGCATTATATATGATCTTCCTGAGCTCATTATCGAACCCCAGCTTGGTGTAGGTGGTTGTGCTCCTAAACCTAAAAAGCTTAAGGATGATTCAACTATTATTGCCTTAGGTACTTCCATTGTAGTCAAAACAATGATAGGGGCTAAGGCATTAGGTAGCATATGTTTAAAGATGATTCTTGAATCACTCATTCCTAAAGCACGTGCAGCTTCTACAAATTCTTGCTCACGAAGGGATAAAAATTGACCCCTAACAAGACGTGCAAAGGCAGCCCAACTTACTAAAGCTACTGCAATCAGAACATTAACTAAACTAGGTCCTAAGGCTGCAATGAAACAAATAGCTAATAAAGTAATAGGAAAGGCCCAAGCAATATCAGTGATTGCAGATATAATATAATCTACTATGCCACCATAATATCCTGCTAACGCTCCAAGTATAACCCCTAGAACTAAAGAAAGTCCTACTGCTATAAACCCTACTTGCAATGATATTCTTGTTCCATATACAATTCTACTGAATATATCCCTGCCAAATTCATCAGTTCCAAATAGATTTTCGTTAGAAGGTGGTTTTAACATATCTCTTAAGCTTTGTGCATCATACTCAAATGGTGCAATTAAGGGTGCTAGAATAGCACTTATTATTAAAATCATTATTATCAAAATTCCGAATATGGCACTCTTACTTTTAAACAGTCTTTTTAAAAAGTCTTGAGAACCACTTCTAGTTTTATCTAATTCCAATTCTAAATCTTTGTCAAAGATTTTATCTGTCAATCTCTTCACCTTCTTTTTAATCAATATTTAATCCTTGGATCTACAACAGCATATAATATGTCTGCTAAGATATTTCCTAAAATAATTGATGCTGTAAGTACAACCATGGCACCCTGTACAACAGGGTAATCCCTAGAAAATATAGCATCAACAATTAAACGTCCCAGTCCAGGCCTACTGAATACTATTTCTAAAATTACAGATCCCCCTAATATCCATCCTATTCTTAAACCTAACAAGGTTATAATAGGTATTAATGCATTTTTGAGAGCATGCTGGTTTATAACAACTCTTTCATGTAACCCTTTACTTCTTGCAGTTCTTATATAATCTTGTCTAACAACCTCTAACATGCTTGATCTTACCATTCTTGCTGTAACTGCCGCATCCGTAAGACCCATTGTAATAGCAGGTAGCACCAAATGCTTCCACGTACCATAACCGGATATTGGAAATAACCGATATTTATAAGCAAAGAAATATAATAATAACAATCCAAACCAGAAGGTTGGCATTGACATCCCTATCAAGGCTCCAGTCATGCATACATAATCTGGCCATTTATTTTGCTTAATCGCAGCTATAATACCAGCTGGTATTGCAATAGCAAAGGAAATCAAAAGGGATACAATCCCTAGCTCAAGAGTAATTGGAAACCTTTCCTTAATAATCTCTGATACTGGTCTTTGTTGCAAAATCGAAGTTCCCAAATCGCCCTTTAATAGATTACCTACAAACTTAAAATATTGAATTATCAATGGTTGATCTAGACCTAATTTATTTCTAATATTTTCATATACTTCTGGTGTAACATTAGGTCCTACAATTAAATCTACGGGATCACCGGGAGATAAGTGTAGTATTAGAAACACAATTATAGTCATACCTATTAGGATCGGTAGCATTAAGATCAGCTTTTTTATTATATATTTAATCAACCATCTTCACCTCCTTAAAGAAGTTTTGTACAGCTTTTCAATAAAATTGAAAAGCTGTACTTAAACTATTCTATTCTACATCAAGATCAAATCCATCATTTAATTGAAGCATCCAAGGATGATATTTGAAATTCTTAACTTCTTCTCTAACAGCTATCAAATTGTCTGGAACATAAATTGGAGCCCAAACAGCCTGTTCAATTAAATATTTTTGAACTTCCTTATAACCTGCACCTCTTTCTTCCCAAGTCGGTGACTGAGCAGCACCTAAAATCATTTCATCAGTTTTATCATCAATCCAACGGGAGTGGTTAGGATAAGGAGATTGACTAGATAACAAGAACCAGTCTAGTATATCTGCATTTGGCCAACTATATAACCTCAAGAATAATTCTTGAGTTCCTTCTTTAAGCATAGCTGCATAGCTTGCTGAATCATATAGTCTTATTTCAGCTTCTATACCCACTTGCTTTAATTGGTCTTGAAGAACTTCTGCTAATCTAACACTTTCTGTTGCATTATCAGATGATAATGTTAGTTTTAGTCCATTCTCAAATCCAGCTTCTTTTAACAACTCTTTTGCTTTGTCAGGATCATATTTATAGGAATCCTTCTCACTATCCTCATAGTATTCATCCTTCAGAGCTGAAGGTAAATAACCATGGGCCTCCTTAGCAAGGTCTCTGAATACATATTGAATAATATCCTGTTTATTTATTGCATGATTTATAGCTTGGCGAACCTTTAAATCAGTAAAGGGTTCTTTATCACATGCGTAGGCTAAATAACCTAACTTTGTAGAATCACCCTGTACTACTTCAACTTCCGGGCTATCTTTTAATTGCTCAAAAAAGGTTGCAGGTACATTTCTCAGAATATGAACTCCACCTGTTTCTAATTCCATAATACGTGAATTTTCCTCAGGTATTGTTCTTAGAACTATTTTGTCAATAATGGCTGTTCCTTGATTTGCCATCCATTCCGGTCCCCAATTATAATCAGGATTTTTTTCTATTACAATTTTATCTCCTTTAATCCACTCTACGAATTTATATGGACCTGTTCCAACTACATACTTAGATCCGTATTCATCACCATAAGTCTCATAAGCTTCCTTACTTGCAATACCAGAAGCAGTATTTGAAAGGTTAAAAAGCAGATTTGGGAAGGAATAATTTAATACAAAATCGACGGTTAAGTCATCCTTTACGACAACTTCCTTTATTGCAGCAAGATCTCCAGCAAATGGTGAGGCAGTATCAGGATCTTTTATTGTGTCAAATGTCCATTTTACATCATTTGCGGTAAGTGGTTTTCCATCATGAAATTTAACATTTTCTCTTAAAAAGAAGGTCCATGTTAAACCATCTTCTGAAGTTTCCCATTTTTCAGCGAGCCCTGGTTTATAATTAAAATCATAATCTCTTGAAACTAGTCTATCAAACATGTATATAAGTGAATCTGAATACCAGCCTGTTCGAATATGGTCTAAGGTCTCAGGATCTCTATCATACCCAATAACTAATACCTTTTCCTTTACCGGTTCTGTATTCTCCTCATTTGAAGTCTCTTGTGATTGACCTTCTTCTGGTTCATTAGTAACAGGCTCACTTGTACATCCAGATAAACCCAAACTCAGCACAAGACAAAATGTCAAAATCAGAACAATAATCTTACCATTTTTTTTATTCCACATTGCATATTTCCCCCTTTTATATTTTAATCTAATACCTAGCAAAGATGGCAATTTACAATATGATCACCTCCTAAGTTTTTGCTTTCTGGTTCTACTCTAAAACAAATTTCTTCTGCTATTGGACACCTAGTATGAAATCTACATCCTTTAGGAGGATTCATTGGACTAGGTATGTCCCCTTCTAATAAAATCTTTTCTCTTTTTAAGTCTGGGTTACAAATTGGTATAGCAGAAAGGAGTGCTTTGGTATAAGGATGACTTGGATTATCAAACAACTCCTCCCTTTCAGCTAATTCCACGATTTTACCTAAATACATAACTGCTATACGATTACTTATATGTTTTACTACACTTAGGTCATGGGAAATAAAAAGATATGTTAAATTCAATGTTTTCTGCAATTCTTCCAACAAATTTATGATTTGAGCTTGAATTGATACATCTAAGGCAGACACAGGCTCATCACATATAATTAGTTTTGGATTTACAGCTAGCGCTCTAGCAATTACGACCCGCTGTCTTTGACCACCACTAAATTCATGGGGATATCTCTTCATATGCTTTGGTGAAAGGCCCACCATTTCCAAAAGCTCCTTCGTCCTCTCCTCCCTTTTATTATTGTCACCCATTTTATGAACATATAGAACTTCCTCTATTGCACTACCTATTGTCATCCTTGGGTTTAAAGATGCAAAGGGATCTTGAAATATTATTTGTATATTTTTTCGTACCATCTTTAGTTTTTGGGAATTGTATTTTATAATATCCTGCCCCTCGAAATAAACCTGTCCTTCATAGGGCTCTAACAACCTAAGTATTGCTCTTCCAGTAGTAGACTTTCCACAACCACTTTCCCCAACCAAGCCCAATGTTTCTCCATAACCTATATTAATATCAATCCCATCAACTGCTTTTACATGACCTACTACCCTCGGTATAAAATCACCCTTTATAGGAAAATAGACCTTTAGTTGTTTTACAGAAAGTAAATAATCTTGTATCATAGTAGCACCCCTATACAAAGTATTTCCAACATCGAACCTTACTTTCTCCTACACTAAATAGTGGTGGTTCTTCTTCTAGGCACCTTTCAAAACAATCATCACACCTAGTTTTGAATCTACATCCATTACTAATTTCATTTGGCAAAGGCACTGTTCCCTTAATTGTATATAATTTCTTCTTTTTACCTTTGATTTGTGGCATAGAATTAAGTAATCCTATAGTATAAGGATGATATGGACTATTAAATATTTTACTTACATTAGAATATTCAATTATTCTTCCACAGTACATGACCATTACATTGTCAGCCATCTCTGCTACTACACCAAGATCATGGGTAATAAGAATTACCGACATCCCTATATCCTTTTTTAATTGCTTTAAAATTTCTAATATTTGTGCCTGTATCGTAACATCTAATGCCGTTGTTGGTTCATCAGCTATTAATAATTCAGGATTACAAGAGAGCGCTATAGCAATCATTACTCTTTGCCTCATACCACCGCTTAATTGATGGGGATATTGCTTTACCCTTTTTTCCGGCAAGGGTACTTTTACAAGCCTTAACATATCTATTGCTTTATTTAAAGCATCTTTCTTAGATAATTTTTGATGAAGCACTATAGACTCAGTTATCTGTTTACCTATGGTATACACAGGATTTAATGAAGTCATCGGTTCCTGAAAAATCATTGAAATATTATTTCCCCGTATATGTCTCATTTCTTCTTCATTTTTCTTAATAATATCTTCACCATTAAATATTATGCTTCCATCAACTATTTTCCCTGGAGGTTGAGCAATTAGCTTGAGTATAGAAAGGGATGTTACACTCTTTCCCGATCCCGATTCTCCAACTATTCCTAAAGTTTCACCCCGTGAGACATTAAAACTTACTCCGTCAACAGCAGGAACCACTGAATTGTCAGTAAAAAAATATGTTTTTAAATTATTCACACTTAAAACTGTATCTCCCATTATTTCTACCTCCTATTCCTTTCTTTAAAAGCCATTACTTAAAGCATCTTTTATCTTGATAAGAGGCTGCTTCTTTAATAAAACTATTAAAAAGATCTTTTGATTTATTGTTTTCTCCTATCATGGTTTCAGGATGAAACTGAACACCAATAAAAAAGTTTCTATCCTTGGTCTCAATTACTTCTATATATCCATCCTCACTCCAGCCACTGACGATGAAATTATGAGGAACCTTATGTACAACCTGGCAATGAAAACTATTTATATCCCAATAATTACTATTGCAAATATCTTCTAGCTTACTACCACTTACTATTTTCATACCATGTAATTTTCTTCCTTTTTCATCCTTTAAGCTATGACCTTTTACCGTTTCCTCCATTATGGAACCACCCAATACCTCTGCTATCATTTGATGACCTCTACATATTCCTATAACTGGTAAGTTTCGATTCCACGCCTCAAGAATAAGCATTTTTTCAAAGCTATAACGTTTTGGTTGTTGTTCTAATAGGGATGGTATGTTATTGGGAGAAAACCTTCGAGCATTTCCTCCTCCTGATAAAATCAAACCTGATATTTTATCTGTAATATTCTCAATTAAATCCTTATAATCATCAGAATTATTTGCTTCTGTAAAGGGCGCAAGCATAAAAGGAATACCACCTGATTCATAAACAGCTCTAATATAATCCTTTTCTACATAATTATAGATAGCCTTATCCTCTGGATCACCCCATGTTTCCACACTTATAGCTGTAGTAACTCCAATTATTGGCTTCACAAAAACACCCCATTTATAGTTATTGAAATTATCATATTATATCATGTTATAACCATTGTATTCATATTCTTCTCTATAAATTCAAAAAAACCTTCCGAAAATTCATAATTTTCAAATTATTTTCGATGGTCAATTAAGTATTTTAAGAAATAAAAAAACGAGAATCTTTTTTGTTAAAAAAGTTCTCGTTTTCAGGCCTCAAGTAGCCCTCTATTCAAATTTATATTATGCACTTTTACATTTAACCTAAATATTTCTTTTTATATGGAACTTATATTTATTTGCTCTATAATAAGCTTTCTTGTATTCAACAGGATTATTTTCATTAATATATATTATTGAATTTACTAGAAAAACAGGTGCTCCCTTTTCTACATTAAGAATGTCTGACAATTCTTCATCTGCAATAATGGCTTCAAAGGTTTGCTCCACATACGTTGGTATTAATTCCGGAAATTTTTTATAAAGATCTATGGTAGAAAATGCATAGTTTTTTTTCTGAAAATCTATTGCTTTTTCATATAACTTTAATCCGATTTGGGATTCGAAATAAGATTTATATAATACAACTGGAATACTGTCTGCTGTACCTAGAAGATTTAAATTCAATATGTTATTTGTTATTTCTAAATTAAGGATTTTGCACAATTCAAAATCTATAGGAATCATCTTATGATTTAAAATTTGTGTGCCAGCAACTTCTCCAACGCTATTTATAGTATCGTTAAAGGTAGTTAATTTAACTAAACCTTGATTAATTTTATTTTCTTCATTTCCATCAACAAAGGTGCCTTTTCCTTGTACTGTGAAGAGAAGGCCTTCTTTTACTGCTTCATTAATCGCTTGTCTAATTGTAATTCTACTTACTTCAAACATTTCACACAGTTCTCTTTCCGAGGGAATCTTTTGTCCTGCCTTTAGCCTACCAGATAAAATTTCATTTTTTATTTTATCTCTTATTTGGATATACAAGGATTTTGCAGGATCAAATTGTTTATTATTCATACTAATCACACCATACCTTTCAATAAACTTAATAACTGAAGAAATAACATTTAACTCATTATAACATATAATGACATCCTCAATTATCTTTATGCTTTCTAACTATGTTAATTAAAAAGTTACCTTAAATAAATTATATTTAAATAAAAATAGTTAAACTATATCTCTAGAATACTGTATAATATAATTTCAAGTAGTTTTTTTAATTTTAAATATGTAATTTTTTAACTATTATTTTTTGGGAGGCGTCAATGATATGAAGAGTATTAATAAGTTTAAAAACATGATTATTATAGTTTTACTTGTTTCTTTAACTGGACTAATAGCCTTTAATTACTATAGTAGCAGATACTCTAATCTAGAGGTAGTTAACTCTGAAACCATCGAAGAAAAGATTATATCTCTAGGTGAACTTGCAACTATTGAATATAATTATAAAGATGTTCTTTTGTATGAGGATACAAAGGAATTAAGTGGTCTATATATACCTTTTACAAAAAAATCCTTTATTATTGTGTATGGCGGCTATGTAAAGGCTGGTGTTGACTTAGAGAATATGAATATACTCCTAGATAATGAAAATAACATTACTTTATTATTACAAAACGCTAAATTCTTAGACAATGTTATAAATGAAGAGGAAGTTGTTGTCTATGATGAAAGATCTGGTTTGTTTAATAAATTAAAAATCGAAGATGTATTTAAAGTTCTTGAAGGAGAAAAGCAAACCATTGAAGATAAGTTAATCAAAAATGGTTTTTTAAAGGAGGCCAATACTCGCACTGAAAAACTATTAATTAGCCTACTAAGTGAAATGGGATTCAATAATATAAGTATTGATTTCAGATAAAGTGAAACTTAACTTAGGTGGAGTTATATAACTCCATTTAAGTTGTATACTCTAGAGCATAAGCGATAATCACCAAATCAAAGATTTGGGCTTTCTGCTTAGCTGAACTAATCTAGGGACGTGTCCCTCTTAAAACTACCACTTGTAGAAGTGGGTAGTCTTAGAGCGACTAGTCATCAGACAAATACTTTTTAAACCAACCTATTCCCTCTTCTAACATACCCGTACTTATATAGTGGTTCATATTGGTCATCTCCACAAATTTAAGTCTTTGGGGTTCATTCCTATATAGTTCCCATGCTTCATTATAAAATACCCTTTGACTATCAATAGGGACTGAAGAATCCTTGTCTCCATGGAGGATTAATATTGGTCTCCCATTTAATGTTTCTAGATTTTTCATTGGATCATATTGAGAAAGTTTCAATATATCCTTGCTTTCAGCAGCAGGTCTATTATATTTTTGTCTTAGTATTTCATCTGCCTTTATCCATGCACAGGAACCATTAAAAACAACCATTGCTTTCAGATCGGCATTTTTTACAAAGGCTCCTGATGCAGTAAATCCACCCATGGAGCTTCCTATAACCCCAATTCTATCAGGGTCAGCGTCATGATTTCTAATGATATCATTGATTATCTGTGGTGATTCTTTAACAGATTGAAGTATTGTATTCCAAAAGTATTTTTCAAAAACTCCAGGCTTATTATAATCTATGGGGTCTCTGTCCCCATGGTGGATTCCATCGGGTACTATAACCTGATATCCATAGATTGAAAATACTGCTGCCTTCAATCTCTGATTTTCCTTGTTTGATCTCCAGCCATGATAATATATAATCGTAGGAACTAGTCCCTCAGCTCCCTTTGGTCTAAACTTCAGACAGGGAATGTCACCAATACTAATTCTCTCCGTAATTACAAATTCACTTTCATAGGGAAATATTGATCCCATTTTCCACACTCCTTTTAGTCATATATAATAATATTATATAGTAAAATATATTAACAAAGTCTTTTCTTATTTAACTAATTTATTTCTCTTAATAATTATATATGTTATTCTAAAATAGAGCTTCTAAAAATGAGGGCGGTGTATTATGGAACTTAGACACTTTATAGCTAATAATTTTATTAAAGCTTTTATATTTTTCATATTAGTTTTTATTATAATATCCTTGATTAATGTTTATAGAACTAATATACCCGATGGTATATCATTAGATATTCCACCAAAATCAATTTCCAATATAGAATTTCTATATGACCTAACATATATAAAAGATGATGTTAAGGTCCATGAACAAGAGATATTTAACAATCATCTACAAATGATAGATAATGCTTCAGAATTTATTATTCTAGACTTCTTTTTATTTAATGATGACTATGATAGAATCTCTAGTTTTCCAAACATCTCCGAACAATTAACCAATGCCCTAATAAAGAAGAAGAGTAATACTCCCAATATTAAAATCCTTTTTATAACTGATCCTATTAATAATTTTTATGGAGTTTATGAGAATGAAAACATCTCTAGACTAAGAAATAATAATATCGATGTGGTTGTAACAGATTTAGAAAAGCTAAAGGATTCAAATCCAGCTTATTCTGGGCTTTGGAGAACTGTAATCAAATGGTTTGGTGTTCCAGATAAAGGCTGGCTTGCTAATCCCTTCAGCCCAGATTCTCCTAAAGTAAATATTAGAGGCTATTTATCACTGATTAACTTCAAAGCAAATCATAGAAAAGTTCTTATAACCGAAAATGGTGCTATAGTAACTTCAGGCAATCCCCATGATGGAAGTGGATATCATTCAAATATTGCTTTCAAGGTCCAAGGAGAAATAGTAAATGATTTAATCATATCAGAATTAAATGTTGCAAATTTCTCTGGCTTTAACACTTCAACCTTTGAATACAACCATGACTTTAATGAGAAAAATGAAGATACTAAAGTAGGACTTATAACAGAAGGGAAAATCAAAGAAAATATATTAGAGCAAATAAGAAATACTACAAAAGGTAATAAAATTTCAATGGGTATGTTCTACTTATCCCATAGGGAGGTTGTAAGCGAACTTATTAATGCTGGGAACCGTGGAGTAGATGTGAGATTAATTTTAGACCCTAATAGGGATGCCTTTGGAATAAAGAAAAATGGTATTCCCAATAGACAAGTTGCTAGTGAAATATTAAAAAAGACTGATAATAAGGCTAAAATCAAATGGTATGACACAAATGGCGAACAATATCATACAAAATTTATATTCATAGAATATGATAATACTTCAATAATAATTGGTGGCTCCGGAAATCTTACCAGAAGAAATATTGATGATTATAATCTAGAAACTAATTTAAATATAGTAACTAAAAGTGATAGTGGTCTAAGTAATAATGTGAGAAGCTATTTTCATAGAGTCTGGAATAATATAGATGGTCATTACACTACTGATTACGAGACATATGAAGACAATTCCTTTTTAAAAATTCTAATATATAGATTCCAAGAATGGAGTGGTTTATCAACCTTTTAGGTGTTAGTTAGTAGTTCGTGGTTTGTAGTTAAAATTTAATTAAAAAGGTGCTATCCTAAAAGTGATATGGCTTCTAGGTTAGCACCTTTTTTATATTTTAAAATATACATCATCTGAACCATCTATTTTTTTCATTCCTCATTTTGACATATGATTTTGATTCAACTTTTCAACCCCCATTCTCTCCAACACCAGGTTTTACTCCTTATAAATGCTTAAATCCTCTGTGTTTAACCGCCTATTTTATGTCGGCATGGTTATTTACTCCTGCCAGTATATCCTCCTGTATTATATGTTGCATCTTCTCAGGTTCCTCAAACAGAGGGCTGTGGGCGGATTGTTCAAAGGTGTAAAATGCTTTAAGGGGTGCCTGCAGTTTCTTAAAATAGTCCTTTGACAAAGTGTAGGATACAGTATAATCATATATCCCATGAAAAAAATAGACAGGAGCATTAAGCTTCTGTACTTTATTGGTTAAATCCGTTGCAACCAACTGGTTCCACAGGTTAGCAGTTTTTGTAGCAAAAAATTTGCCACGCCATATATTTATCTTTTCACTCAGGGTGTACTCATTGTTTAGCATTATGGGCCAAAAAACGCCACTGATTACAGACTTCATATTATGGGTTGTGCCGATGCCAAGCTTGTGCATCAGTTCGTCACGCAAGGTATAGTATGAAGGTGTGTTAATCTCATCGATAGTATATTTCTCAAGCTTATGTAACATTCTTTTGTTCTCGGGCCTCATAAACTGTTCAACCATATATTTATATGCCAACTTTTCCGATTCGAGCTGGTTTGAGATCTGAGCCATGGCAATGTAGGCGTAGTATAGCTCCGGTGCCCGTGACACTACTTGGATACCAATAAAGGACCCCCCCGAATGAGCCATAAGGTAAATCTTTTCCTGACCAAAGCGCTTGCGGAGGTAATTTGTTACCTCAATTGTGTCGGATATCAATTGCTCGAATGTCATCGTCTCAAGGGGAACATCTGAGCTGTAGGAAAGTCCGGCACCACGCTGCTCCCACCAGCATACGGTAAAATAGTTCTCAAGAACCATAGGATATCTCCGGCCAACTGCGTACTCGGGCATACCTGGACCCCCATGCAGGAAAAGCAGCACTGGCTTCGTTTTATCCTTACCCTTGATAAACATCCCCTGTTCCAATCCGTTGATGTTTACATAGATTTTTTCAGAAATGCTGCCCGCCAGTGGCCTTCCTTTTTCGTCCAGAAAAGGTTCAGGTTTTCCGGGACTCATTACCAGCAGCACACCCACAAGAATAAATACACTGACAAGTGAAACAGCAAGTATAGTTAACATAATTCGCATCACCCTTCGAAAAAGCAATTTATTAGTTGAGCCCTTAATTTTTTTGTTTGTCATTTTTACCTCCATCTCCTCATATATAACCAAACAGCCAATTCCTTATTTGTTCCAAATAATGTCTTCAATCTTTGTTTCCCAGTCCTTGTTGTAATGAACATTTTTCATTGTTGCAATTGAAGCAAGCCCATGTACAGTAGCCCACATTGATATGATGGCATCTTCCATTCTTTCTTTTGACATTCCGAGTTTACTTAAAATTGGAACAGCCTTCGTTTTCAAAAGCTGAAAAGGAGGAAAATTCTTCGTTTCATCGCCATCCAGTGATAGATTTACCTCCATACATTGCTGAGAAAAAACAAACGGAAAATATTGAGGATTCTTAATGAAAAACATCACATAATTCTTGCCCATTTGAATAAGCAAACGCGGATCATTCTGATCCTTACAGTCTTGAATAGAATTCTCCAGTACTTCCATAAACTGTTCTATTACATAATCCCTCATCGCACCCAGCAAGTCTTCCTTGCTTTGGAAGTGACTATAAGGGGCTGACTGACTTACACCACATAATGCAGCTACTTTTCGTAATGAGAGTTGGCTTGTTCCTTCTTCATTAATAAGTTCCATACCAGCCTCAATCAGTGAATTCCTT
>SWCB01013734.1_pt1 | contig 17373 bp, 18 predicted proteins | sample 4692901 | NCBI WGS metagenome assembly SWCB01 (sample SAMN10267276, study PRJNA491770) | bioreactor metagenome | isolation source: DHS bioreactor inoculated with subseafloor sediment | place: Japan: off Shimokita Peninsula | collected 2006-08 | reverse complement strand
TTTTCTTTATATTAATCATTAATTATTTAGCTGCTTTAAAATATTCAGCAACTTGATCCCAATTCACTACATTGAAGAATGCAGAAATATAATCAGGACGACGGTTTTGATAGTTTAGGTAATAAGCATGTTCCCAAACATCTAAGCCTAAGATTGGTGTACCTTGATCGAGTGGTGTATCTTGATTTGGTGTAGATACAACTTTCAATCCATCTTTTGTAACAATTAACCAAGCCCAACCACTACCAAAACGAGTAGCAGCTGCATTTGAGAATGCTTCTTTAAATGCATCAAATGATCCAAAAGCTTTATCGATTGCTTTTGCTAAGTCACCTTCAGGTTTTTGACCATTGTTAACTTTTAAGATTGACCAGAATAATTTATGGTTATAATAACCACCACCATTATTTTGTACTGCACCACGAATATCTTGTGGTACTAAAGTTAAGTCTGCAAGCACTTTTTCAAGTGGCATATCAAAGTCTGGGTGTTTAGCTAAAGCATCATTAAGTTTATTTGTATAACCTTGATGATGTTTTGTATAGTGGATTTCCATTGTTCTCGCGTCAATAAATGGTTCTAATGCATCGTAAGCATAAGGTAATTTTGGTAATTCAAATTTCATATAAATTCCTCCTTGTTTTATAGTTTCATCTTACATGATTTTAAGTTCGATTTCAAATCTTTTGCTTGATTTGATTAAAAAACGTATAAAAAGTAATTAAATGAATTATAAATAAGTATTGATCAAATCTTCGTCGATATCGATGAACATTGTCTTTTGATTTTTTAGGATAACTTTATAGCCTGGAACCTTAGGAATTTTTTTAACATTTTTGATTTGTGTGTAATCTACAGGGATTGATGAAGAGTATCTAAGCGATGAAAAATAAGCAGCAAGCATCGATGCTTTTCTGATGATTTTTTCATTTAAACCTTCAGCTTTTACGATGAGATGACTACCTGGTGCATCTTTAACATGAAAGAAGTAATCTTCTTGTCTGGCAAGTTCATGAGTAACATATTGGTTTTGCAACCTATTTTTTCCGATGATATAGATCGCATCTTGATCTACAATTTTTAGAATATTCGGAGATGATTTTTTCTTTTGTACTTGTTTTTTCTTTGTTTTATACCCATAAGGAATCAAATCATTTTCTAAATCAGCAATATCATCTTGAGATGCAAACGATAAGTATGTCTTAAACTCTTCAAATAAATCTCTAAGTGCTTTAGTTTCATTGATTTGCTCGTTAATGTGAATGAGACCACGTTTTGCTTTTTGATATGATTTGTAATATTTTTGGGCATTTTCGTTAAGCGTCAATGTAGGATCTAACATGACCTTAGTATCATAAACTATAATCTCAGATTGTTTATCATTAAGATTTAATCCAGATTGATAAATTAAATCACCAAAAGTTTTATCATCTAGCTGTTTTCTTGTTTGGTCTAGACTGAGCTCAAGTTGTCCAAGTTTTCTATTGTACTTATCGAGTTGTTTTTGGATAAATAAATTATATGATTGTTTAAATTGAGTGTTAATGATTTCTTGATCATCACATAACTCAGATAATGTTTGATAAGATTTTTTTTGATGAACATTTGGAAAAATATCGAAAAAATAACCTGTATTTTTGGTGATGTCTTTTGTAGGATTTAGTGGGAGTTCACTTATTTGCTTGTGATTTTCAAATAAATATGTTGCTAGCTTCATAGAAATACCCATATATGAAGCAGATATATTTTTTGGGGTTTCAATCATATGATAGTCGATGTGATCAAAAGGTTTTTTATCTGTCGGGAAGAACTCGAAAGTTGCACCTGGAATCAGCTGTCTACCTGTTTCAAAAAACATTTTCTTAAAAGTATCTACAATCTTACCATCTTGAATAAGCATTAAGTTGGAGTGTTTACCCATGGCTTCAAAAACTAAAACTTTGGATACTGGTCCATCAATAAAATCATAAACAGTAAAATTAAACAACATGACTCTATCTGTTTGATGTTGTGTGATACTATCTAATATGCCACCTTCAAGTTGTTTTTTTAGGGTTAATAAAAACTGTGAATGATCTTTATTTGGAACTTTTTTGTCTGTAATATATGCAGAGAAGAAGTTAGCATTTAAATCAATGATTAATTTTAACTTTTCACCTTTGAAATAAAATTGAAATAAAAAGGATTCACTAGTGACATGACTAATCTTTTCAAGTCTTGCTTTATTAAGTTTTGAGTTTAACTCATTAACTAATGCATGTATAAATGCGCCGTCTATAATCATAATCCACCTCATAACTATTTTAACATTAAATTGAAATGTAAAACGCTTTTTCTTTCAAATTGTGATACTTCTCTTTACTTAAGCCATTTTATCATATATAATAAAGAGTAAATATAGAAACGAGGAGGCGCTTATGAAACTCAATGAACGTGGACTGCTAGTCGTATTATCGGGTCCATCTGGCGTAGGTAAAGGCACAGTAAGAAAAGCGTTGTTTCAAATGCCAAATCATGATCTTGTATATTCTGTTTCAATGACGACCCGTAAACCTAGAGAAGGTGAAGTCGATGGCGTTGATTACTATTTTGTCTCTAAAGAGGAATTTTTAAAGCGCATAGAAGAAAATAAGTTTTTAGAGTGGGCAGAATTTGTTGGTAATTATTATGGTACACCAAAAGATAAAATTGATGAACAACTCGATCAAGGAAAAGAAGTTGTTCTAGAGATAGAAGTTGAAGGTGCTTTACAAGTAAGAAAACAAATGAAAGATGCAGTATTTATCTTCTTGGTTCCACCAGGAAAAAAAGCATTATATGATAGACTAAGAGTCAGAGGTACTGAACCTATTGAGCTTGTCGAAAAAAGAATGAAAAAAGCTGAATCAGAATTCTTGCTTGCGCATAAATATGATTATATCGTAGTAAATGATGAAGTTAATAATGCAGCAGACCGTATCATGGCAATTGTACGTGCTGAGCATGCAAAGACAGAACGAACAATACACAATTACTTGAAGATGATAGGAGAGTGATTACATGTTAAAAAACAAAGATGGTATGAGATACCCATCGATCGATAAACTATTAGATAAAATAGATTCTAAGTACAAACTAGTCTATGCTGCTAGTAAAGTAGCAAGAATTATCGAAGATGAAAAATTAGTTGTTGAAAATGCACAATGTGTCAAAAGTATTGGCATGGCATTAGAAGAAATTCTAAATGACAAAGTGCAAGTAGATTTCGAAACGTAAAAGCGATTGTATCGCTTTTTCTTTTATCAAAAGATTTATCAAAAATATGTTAAAATGATAGTGGTGATTTTGTGAGTCTTAAGGCGAAAATAAACTTACTTCCAACAGAACCTGGCTGTTATTTGATGAAAAATGACAAAGATGAAGTCATTTATGTTGGAAAAGCTAAAAACTTAAAAAATAGAGTTAAGTCTTATTTCACTGGTGCGCATAATGAAAAAACAACACGACTTGTCCTTGAAATTAATGATTTCAATTATGTCTTAACGAATAGTGAACAAGAATCTTTAATTCTAGAAAATAACTTAATTAAGCAATATACGCCTAAATACAACATTCGTTTGGTTGATGATAAAACTTATCCGTATATTGAACTGACAAAAGAAAAATATCCTAAACTTCAAGTGGTTCGAAAGAAGAAACCTGAAGGTAGGATTTTTGGACCATATCCAAATGTATATGCAGCAAGAGAAACAGCTAGATTACTAAATCGATTATATCCACTTAGAAAATGTGACACAATGCCTAAGAAGGTGTGTTTATATTATCATATTGGACAGTGTTTAGGTCCATGTCAATTTGATGTTGATTATAAAGATGACATCAATGAAATTGTGCGTTTTTTAAAAGGTGATACAAAAGAAGTATTAAATAAACTAAAAACAGAAATGGATAAAGCTTCTAGTCAAATGTTTTATGAAAAAGCGATTGAGTATAGAGATATGATTAGACATATCGAATCAACTACTGAAAAACAAATCATTAATATCAATGACTTTAAAGATAGAGATGCGATTAGTTTTGCGTATAACGAAGATGATATTTCTATTCAAATCTTAAAGATGCGATCAGGAAAGATTGTAGATCATGATCAAATCGTCTTTGCATATGTTGGTGATTATATGGACTCAGTCTTAAGTTATCTTCAACAATATTATGAAGAACATATGCCTGATGATCTTTTGTTTAGTGATCGTTTTAATGCCGATGAACTAACATTAATGTTTGGTTCAAAAACGGTGATACCTCAAAAGGGTGATAAGAAAAAGATTGTTGATCTTGCATCTAAGAATGCAGATTATGATTTAGAACATCATTATATGCTTTATCGCCATAAACAAGAAAAGACACAAATTGCAATAGATGACTTATCACAGATGATTGGCATAGAAGTCAAAACAATAGAAATATTTGATAATGCACAATTATTTGGTACTGCACCGATTTCTGCATTAGTTGTTTATAAGGATCAAGCTTTTGATAAAAAAGGTTATCGTAAATATCATTTAAAAACAACAACAAATGATGATTATAAAGCGATGAGAGAAGTTGTTTATAGAAGATACCAAAGATTGCTTGTTGAAGGTAAACCTATGCCAGACTTAATTTTAGTAGATGGCGGAAAAGGGCAATTGAATGCAGCAACAGAAATCTTAAAAGAACTGAATTTAGAGATTAAAGTTGCAGGATTAAAGAAAAATAAAAAACATCAACTTGAAGCATTAGTATACGAAGGTAATGTTTATCCATTGTTAAGAAATAGTGAAGTCTATCAATTGCTGTTAAGTATTTCAGAAGAAGTACATAGATTTGCGATTAGTTTCCACAGAAAAACAAGAGACAAAGTTACACAACAATCTATACTAGATCACATTAAAGGCATCGGTCCAAAACGTAAACAAACGATTCTACAAACTTTTAAATCACTTGATGAAATCAAAGATGCAAGTGATGAAAAACTTAAAGAAATTGGCTTAACAGATGAAATTATCGAAGCATTAAGAGAGGTTATTCAATGACAAAGATTATTTATGACATCAATAGAGAATTAAAAATATTTTATTTAATCATCGAAGGTAGAAAGATAGGGTTTCATTTATCAAATCGTCTAGCAAAAACATTCTTTGATTATCTTAGAAAAGGTGTTTTAGTTGATTTTGAAATCGCAACTAAACGTAAAAAAATTCACGGAAAATTATATTTTCAAGTGGCTCATTTCAATCGCATCATTTCATTAGAACCACATCGAGTACATTATGATTTATACCAACTTAGAAAAGATATGCAAGAAGTTTTAAAACAATATAAATATTATTTATTTATCGATTTTGAAATGACTATGCCTGGATATACTTCAACAGCATTTACACCTGAAATTATTCAAGTGGGATATGTGTTATCAGAAGCTCAAGGTGATATTATTGAACAAAATGGATATTACGTTTTACCTGCACCTTCTACAAACTTATCGAAAAGGACAAAGAAATTTTTAAAACTTGACGAGCTTAAGTTTTATGAAGATGCGATTCACTATGAAAAATTCTATGAAGATTTAAATCGAATCATTGAGAAGTATCAAACAAAGTTTGTAGTTTGGGGTAAAAATGATATTACAGCTTTAAATGATTCATATAGACTCCATCATAAAAATGCAATAACTCAAGATACTGATTTCATAGATCTATTAAAATTGCATAAAGATTATTATAATCTAAAAGATGATTTAGGTTTATTTAAAGCATATAAAACATATTTTGAAATTGACGGTATTCAACATCATGACGCAAATGATGATGCTTTAGTAACTAAATATGTGTTTGATGCATTTATGCTCCATATGCAATAAAAAAAAGTCCATTTGGACTTTTTTTATGCATTTTTTAAATCAATGATAATTGGAATGATTAATGGTCTTCTTTGAGTGATGTCATAAATCTTTTCACTTAAATGATCAATAACAGCTTGTTTCATATGTTGTTCATTTATTAATTTAACATTCAATTCTTTTTCACATATCTTTTTAGCTTCATTTGCAAGTTGTTTTGTAAGTTCTTCATTGCCTTTCATATAAATGAAACCTCTTGAGATAACTGTTGGATCATTAACAAGTTTTTTTGCTTGTGAATCTATTGATAATACGACCGAGAATAAGCCTTCTTCACTGAGTAGCTTACGTTCTTTAATAACAGCACTACCAATATCACCTATACCGGTACCATCTATATAGACTTCACCAGAAGTTACCTTACCAGCATATCTAATGCCTTCTTTAGAGACAGCAGCGACATCACCGTTATCCATGACTAAGATATTATTTGGTTGAACACCACATTCAATTGCAAGTTTTTTATGTTCTTTAAGCATTCTGTGTTCACCATGAACTGGAATGAATAAGCGTGGTCTTACTAAACTTAAAACCATTTTTAAATCATTTTGGGCACCATGTCCAGATGTATGTGTGTCTGCAAGTGGACCATGTGTAATCACGTTAACATCTAATCTAAAAAGTTTATTGATGGTTCTATTTACACCCTCTTGATTTCCTGGAATCGGAGAAGAAGAGAAGATAACAGTATCACCAGCCATTGCTTGAACTTGTCTATGTGTACCATTTGCGATTCTACTTAATGCAGCGAGTGGCTCACCTTGTGATCCAGTTACGAGTAAACAAATTTGTTCTGGTTTGTATCTATTGACTTGATCACCAGTAATGATCGTATCTTTTGGAGCTTTGATATAACCTGTTTGCATACCAGCTTCAATCGCACGTTCCATGGATCTACCGAACACAGCAACTTTTCTTTTGTTTAATACAGCTGCTTCAATGATTTGTTGGATACGATACATATTGGATGCGAATGTCGCAATAATGATTCTACCAGTCATTCTTGTAAATAATTCATGAATTGATTTTCCGACTTTGCTATCTGAGATGATCAGTTCATCACGCTCAGCATTGGTTGAGTCAGAAAGCATACATAAGACGCCTTCGCTTCCGATTTTAGCTAGTTTATCAAACTCTGTTGGTGGTCCAACAGGGGTAAAGTCAATTTTAAAATCACCTGTGTGAAAAAGTGTTCCCATAGATGTTTTAAAAACAATACCAAACATGTCAGGGATTGAATGTGTCATTCGTATAAAACTAACTTCAACATTTTTGAAATTATATTTATAATGACTCTTATATTCTTCAATATGAGGTGCTTTAATATCTTTGTGTTCCATAAATTTATATTCAATTAAGTCTACAGCTATGCCTGAAGCATAGATTTTGGGAATTTCAACTTGACGCAATAGATAAGGTATACTTCCAATATGATCTTCATGACCATGGGTAATAAAGAGCCCAACAATGCGCTCTTGATTTTCAATAAGATATGTGTAATCAGGGATGACATAGTCTATACCTAATAAATGTTCATCTGGAAATAATATGCCTGAATCGACAATAAAGATTTGATCTTCTATTTCATAGATATACATGTTTTTGCCGACTTCGCCTAGCCCACCTAAAGCAAAAATGCCGATTTCCCCGGGGTTTAATAATGGGTTTTTCATATAAAAATCCTCCAGCATCGATTTTCTACATTTCTATTTTATAATAAAATCGTTAAAAATGATAGTCAAATACAATATATGCTATAATAATTTTGAGGTGTAAGATGAAAACTGCAATTTTCTTTGATGTTGATAATACGATCTATTGTCACAAAGATCATAAAATTCCAGAACAAACAAAAAAACTATTAAGTCTTTTGAGCCAACAAGAAGATATTGTTTTAGGTTTGGCAACAGGTAGAGGACTAAAAAAACTTGAAATCGTCAAAGAAGTTCTTCCTTATTTTACGTATAAAGTACTACTTAATGGTGCTTATGTATTAAAAAATGATGAAGTTGTCTATGATTTGCCAATCAAGCAAGAAGATGTGATTGAAGTACTTAATTATACCAAAGCACATGACATCAACATTGGCATGATTGGTATTGATGATGAAGCCGTTAATTATATGGATCAAAATTTTCTTGATGGCATGAAAATGTTAAGAGATATTAAACCAAACTTTGATCAAAAATTTTATGAACATCATAAAGTATATCAATTATGGATGTTTGCGAAAAATGAGGATGAAGTTTTTAAAGCAGCCGATTTGATGCCTAAATTTAGGGTCTTTCCTTGGCATGCTGGAGGAGCAGATTTCACATATCCACATATCAATAAAGCACAGGGCATTAAAAAATGTCTAGAAGTTGATGAGATTAGTCGTCTCATTTGTGTTGGCGATGGTGCCAATGATGTCGATATGATTGAGCTTGCGGATATCGGTATTGTTATGGATAATACTAGATTTCAAGCATTAAAAGAAAAAGCCGATTATATTGCTCCACATATTCATGAGGATCAATTATACGACTTTTTTAAGAAACTTAATCTTGTTTAGGTTTGAGTTTGTCTTGAACAATTTTGATAATTTCTCTTGGAACGTATGGAGAAATATCTGAGTGATGGACAACTAGTTCTTTAATTGCAGAAGATGATACAAAGTGATTTTTAGAAGATGGAAATAAAATTAAAGTTTCAATTCTTCTATTGATGTTTCTGTTGAACTGATAAAGTGCATATTCATTTTCATAGTCTTGAATATTTCTAAGTCCACGAATCATCAGTTCAATCCCATGATCTTTTGCATATCTGACAACTAAATCATTCGTAGAAGATACAACAACATTATCAATATCTTCGGTCACTAGTTTAATCATTTCTATACGTTCATCGGTAGTAAATGTAGGAACTTTCTTATAATTATCCGCTACAACAATATGAAGTTCATCGACGATGCGTGCAGCACGTTTAATGAGATCAAGATGACCAATCGTTAGTGGATCAAATGTTCCAGGATATACAGCTTTTTTCATAAAGTTTACCTCGTTTCAATATTAGTATAACAAAAAAATTAAAAAAATAGTAAAGGAGTCATCAAAAATGAATATCTATCGTAAAAGTTTAGTCATTCAACTGATCATGTTCATCGTATTTTTTATCATGGGGGCAAACGTTATTGTCCAACATTATGTGTCTTCAACGTTTCCTGCTTATAATTTTATTATCTTAGGTGTTTTAGTCTTATTTGGTGTGCTTGGATTTTTCTTATATAAGAATTCATCAGATCAAATATTACCAATCACTGAAAAGATGATGAAAATCATTAAGGGCATATTATATGTTTATCTATTTGTATATATATTAGAAATGATCTTATCAAATATGGAGCAATTACCAACAGATATTGTAAAAATTATCTTTGGGTCAATCCTTATGATATTAGCAATCAGTGGTATTTATATTCAAACTGTATTGCTTCAAAAAAAATAAAGAGCTCATGCTCTTTTTTTATATCGTGAAGGTCGATATGGTAAAATATAATTAAGATAAAAAAGTTAAGGATGTGAGTTAAATTTGAGTAAAACAATATTTGTTTCAAATAGACTACCTGTAACTGTATCTATAAAAAGACACCAAATAGACTATCATGAAAGTATTGGTGGGCTTGCCACAGGACTAAAAAGTTTTCATCAAGGATCAGACAGTTTATGGGTTGGTTGGCCTGGAGTTGCAAAAGATAGACTAAGAAAAGATGAAGAAAAAAAGATTGAAAAAGCACTGAATGAATCATACAAATGTCATCCAGTATATTTAACTGATAAAGAAATTAGTTTATATTACGAAGGTTTTTCAAATAAAACGATTTGGCCTTTGTTTCATTACTTTGCGGATAAAGCAGAATATAATGAAAAGACATGGGATTATTATCAAAGAGTAAACAAAAAGTTTTATAAAAGCTTAAAACCGCACATCGAAGAAGACTCTATTGTTTGGGTTCATGATTATCAGTTGATGTTGCTTCCAGAAATGATTAAAGAAGATTTTCCATCAGTGAAAATTGGATTTTTCTTACATATTCCTTTTCCTTCAAGTGAAATATTTAGGTTACTTGTATGGAAAAAAGAAATCTTAAAAGGAATATTGGGTTCTGACCTCATTGGTTTTCATACCTATGATTATGTGAGACACTTCTTAAGTAGTGTCAGAAGAATATTAAATATCAATCAAAGTTTTTATAAGATACAATATAACGATCGAACCATTGAAGTAGATGCGTTTCCAATGGGTATAGATTATCATTATTTTTCATCAAAAACTATAGATGAGGTTAATATACCTAAAGATTATAAGGTGATTTTGTCAGTCGATCGCTTAGATTATACAAAAGGTATTTTAGAGAGAATTAAAGCATATCGTGCTTTTTTAAAGCGATATCCAAAATATCGTGGAAAAGTAAAATTGCATTTAATTGTAGCTCCTTCAAGACAATCTCTTCCTACCTATGATGAATTAAGAAGAAGCATCGAAAAACTAGTCAGTGAAACCAATGGTGAGTTTGGTAGTTTTGATTGGATGCCAATTTGGTATCTTTACCAATCGTTTTCACAAGATGATTTGATTAAATATTATAAAGAAGCATCAATTTTACTTGTGACACCACTTAGAGATGGTATGAATCTAATTGCTAAAGAATACATTGCCGCAAGATCTGATCATCAAGGCATGTTAATCATCAGTGAAACAGCAGGTGCAGCGAGTGAACTTAGTGAAGCTATCATTATTAATCCTAATGATGAGATGCAAATTGCTGAAGGTATTAAAACAGCATTAGAGATGACAAAGACTGAACGTGTTGAACGCAATAAAATCATGAATGAACGCATCAAAAGATATAACGTTGAGTTTTGGGCGACCGAGTTCATGAACCGACTTCAAAAAGTGGAAATAAAAGAAATTGTTAAATTACCAAAAGATGAAATCATTGATAAGAAAATGATTTTTGAGCAATTTAAACAATCAAAATCTGCAATCTTATTTTTAGATTATGATGGTACGTTAGTCGATTTTCAATCAACACCGATGCAAGCATATCCATCAAGAAAATTAAAAAATATCTTACAAAAATTATCACAAATACCAAACACAGAAATTGTTATTATTTCAGGTAGAGATCATCAAACATTAGACAGATGGCTTGGAAATCTTCATGTCAATCTTGTTGGTGACCATGGATTATGGTATAAAACTAAAGATAGTGAGTGGCGCAAGACAATTTCAATTGATAGTACTTGGAAAGATCGTATGCGTCATGTCCTAGAAATATATGTGGACCGCATGCCAGGATCATTCATTGAAGAAAAAACACACTCAGTTGCATTCCATTATCGAAAATGTGAACCTGAGATGGTATCCACAAAAATGTCAGAAATTAAAGATGCCTTGTTTTCAATTAAAGGAAATTATCCGATTGAAATTCAAGAAGGACATATGGTATTAGAAATTAAAGACCAAAGGGTAAATAAAGGTAGTGCGACTTACTTATTTACCAATCATCATGATTATGATTTTATGCTAGCAGCAGGAGATGACGTTACTGATGAAGATATGTTTAAAGCGTTAAAAGACGCAGTAACAATTAAAATTGGCTATGGATATACACTAGCAAATCATAGATTACAAACAGTTAAAGAGTTTAGGGAATTATTAGAAGATATGATTCATATAGGAGGAAAGAAATAATGAAAGTATTAACTGATGTTTATGTTTTATCAAATGGAGTAAAAATTCCAAAAATTGGATTTGGTACATGGCAGGTACCAGATAGAGATGTCGCTTATAATTCAGTGATGATGGCTTTAAAAAATGGATATCGTCACATTGATACAGCTGCAGCTTACAGAAATGAAGCAAGCGTTGGTAAAGCGATAAAAGATTCAGGTATACCAAGAGAAGAAATCTTTGTTACATCTAAATTACAATCTCATATTAAAACATATGATGGTGCTAAAGAAGCATTCTTACAAACTTTGGAAGAACTTGGATTTGACTATTTAGATTTATATTTAATTCACGCACCATGGCCATGGAATGAAATGGGTAAAAATTGTGATGAAGGCAATGTTGAAGCTTTTAAAGCAATGATAGAATTCTATAAAGAAGGTAAGATCAAAGCAATTGGTGTTTCTAATTTCTCACCAAAAGATATTGATAACATCATCAAAAACACTGATTTTGTGCCACACGCCAATCAAATCGCATTCTTTGTTGGTTTAGACCAAGAAGAAACAAGAGCTTATTGTGAAGAAAAAAATATTTTAATAGAAGCTTATTCACCGCTAGCTATTGGATATGCACTTAAAAATCCAATCGTTATTGATATGGCTAAACGTTATGACAAGACACCGGCGCAAATGCTGATTCGCTATTGTTTAGAAAAAGGAACATTACCATTACCTAAATCTACACATGAAAGTAGAATTATTGAGAACTCACATGTAGACTTTACTATTAAAAAAGCGGATATGGATATATTAGATGATATTCATGATGATCCAAGAAGATGGGGTAATTAAGAATCATAAAAATAAAATGGAGGAAAATTTTCCTCCATTTTTTTATAGGTTAAGTGATTCTTGACATGCTTTACAGTATCCATAAACTGTCATATCATGATGTGTGATTTTAAATCCATGCTTTTCGGCAATGTCATCTGCAATATGATGTACATGACAATCAATCTCATACATTTTTTGACAATTTAAACAAATCATGTAATGATGATGATCTTTATGATTCAAGTAATAATATGTCGTGTGATTCATATAACTTTTAGATACAATCTCTTCAGCAAAAAATAAATCTAAAGTTCTGTAAACAGTAGATAGGTTCATCGCATCTTTAGGTAGTGATTCTAAAATCATTTCAGCACTTAAAGGATGTGATGCTCCTTTTAAAATATCTAATATTTGTTTTCTTTGTTGTGTCAAACGCATGATTTCATCTCCTTAATACTTTCCTTGTAACAAGCATGAGAATTAATAATATGGTATAGATAACAACAATCGTAGATCCCACAGGTATTTCAAGTGGATGAGCAATGAAAATGCCTAAAATAACGATAATAAAACTTGAAATCATACCAAATATTAAAGTCATTTTAAAACTCTTTGTCCACTGAGATGAGATAATGGATGGAAAGACAACGAGTGCTGAGATTAAAAGTGTACCGATCGTTCTGACACCGATGACGATGAAAAACGCAGTAAGTATTGCTAAACCATAACCTAGTAAGCTTGTTTTAACTTTTGAGAATTTAGCATAATTTAAGTCGTAAGTCATTAAAAATAATGGTCTATAAAAATACACGACAAATAATAAAATGACAATACTAACGATTGTTGATAATAACATATCTGCCTTAGTTGCAGTAAAAATATTACCAACAAGCATACTTTCAACAGATATATTAAATCCAGGTCCTTTTTTGATTAAGATCAAACCGATTGCAAAAGATACACTAGCAACAAGACCAATAGCAGCATCACCGTTCATCTTATCTGTTGTTGCTAAATACTTAATAAGAATCGCAGCAAGTGCTACAAATGGTATAGCTATGTATAAAGCTTGATTAGATAATAGTATCCCAATGACTAAGCCAGCAAAACTGACATGAGCTAGGCCATCTGCAATCATCGCTTGTTGATTTAAAACTAAATAGGGGCTTAACAAAGATGCAGATAAAGCGAGTGTAATCCCAATGAATAAGGCATTAATAATAAATTCATATTGTAGTAACTCAAGCATGATGATGCCCCCTATGTTCAAAGTGTGTAAAATCATGATAGCTACCTAAAAATTTTATACTTTGATCGACATACATGACTTTACAATCATCTTTTACTGCATCTGTTAAATCATGGGTAACGTGAATGATGGTTGTTTGTTGTTCTTGTTGTATGTCGTAAAGTAAATGATAAAATTTTTCTCTAAATGATGGATCAAGTGCACTTGTTGGTTCATCTAGGATAAGAATTTCAGGATTTGAGATTAAAGCTCTAATCAAATAAACTCTTTGTTGCTGTCCACCAGATAAATAGTTCATGCTCTTATTAAATAGCTCAGGAATCTCCATTTTTAATAACCACGCTTTAATTAATTCACATTCTGCTTTTGTAGGGATTAATCTTTGTTTTTTAAATCCACTATAAATGATCTCTTGAACAGTCATTGGGAGTTGATTTTTTAGATTTAGTTTTTGTGGAAGGTAACCCATATTATCAGTGTTCATTTCAATTGTTCCAGATGTAGGTTTTAAAAGACCTACTAATGTTTTAACAAGTGTTGTTTTACCACTACCATTCGGACCTACGATATGTAAAAAATCACCTTTTTGAATATGGAAATTAACATTTTTTAATACATTGAATGTTCCAAAAGAAACACTGACTTCGTTATATTTAATCATTTGTTTCGGTTACACCTAAAGCCATTTTGATATTTTCAAAATTTCTTATGAGTAAATCTTTATATGTAACCTCTGCCTCCCAGTCTTCTTGGTTTACATTGTGATATGTATGTAGTTCTAAAAGTGTTAATTCATAGTTATCGTTAATCATCAAATTTTCTTTAATGGCATTTGCAGCTCTTGGCTCTATAAGTGCTTCTATAAATAAATACTCTACATTTGAATTTTTTACAAGATTGGAAAAACTAATGATTTCACTACTAGTTAAATCATCATCTGGTTTAAATTCACTAAATAAGGATTCAATGTGCATGTTATATCTTTCAGCAAATGCACCCATCGCATTGTGACCTGCAAAATAGATTTCTGAATCTATATAAGGTTCGTGTCCTAAGAGTTCATCGATTTCATGGTGAACACGTTCAATTTCAGATTTATATTGGTTAGCATTACTTAAATAGTATGCTTCATTTTCAGGATCAATTTCAATCATATGTTCGTATATATAATCAATCATTTGTAAAACATTTGTTGGATCTACCCAGTAATGTAATTCGTTTTCATCATCATGTTCATCATCATGTTCGTCTTCTAATAAAGTAGAACTTAGTTTTGATATATAATTGACATTATCATGCTCATCTTCTTCAGGAGTATAACTTTTAGACATATCTAAAACGATAGTTTCTTTCCCACCAATAGCAGTAGGATCTTTAATCCATGTGTCAATATCAAGGCTTGTAAACAAAAATAGTTTAGCATTTTCAATATCAACCATATCTTTACTCGATGCTTCAAAACTATGAATGTCAGCACCAAGCGGTATAAGCATTTCAACAGTCATCTTATTTCCTGCGATGTGTTTAGCTAAATCATAATGTGTAAACATGGTTGTTACAATATCTGGCTGTTCATCATCATTTTGACAAGACATTAATGTGATACCAGTAATTAAAACTAATAATAAAAGTGCAAATTTCTTCATTAAAATACCTCCTATTGCAAATCATTCGCATTATCATTATAGCACGCAACTTAAGTTTTACAAACCATTTGCAACAAGTTTTTTTCTATATCATACTTAATTGCTTAAAAAACCCAAAAAAACCGATTTATAAATTGTATTTAAGCATAAAAAATGTTATAATAAAAATCTAAACGTGAGTGGAGATGATGATTTCCACTCATTTTATTGAGGTTTGATATGAATATACAAAAAATGAAAGAAAAGTTAATACCAATTTTAAAAAGATATGATTTAGATATCTATAGTATCCGAACAAAAAAAGAGTTTGGAGAAAAAATTGTTGAGATCTTAATTGATGTTGATGTTATGGACATTAATGAGTTAGAAAAAATCCATATGGAATATGTGAATTTGCTGACTGATGAGGATCTTGATGATGACTATTATTTAGAACTATCTTCTTTAGGTGCGGAAAGACCGCTTAAAACAAAAGAAGAAGTTGAAAAAGCTATAGGTAAGTATATTTATTTAGAAACGAATAAATATAAAGGAAACGGGTATATCATATCGTTTGAAAATGATATAATTAAACTAGAAATCAATGATAAGGGACGCATTAGAAAAATTGATATCGATTTCAATGATGCTAGACACATGCGTACTTCAGTTAAGGTATAAGGAGGATATCATGATAAGTAAAGTATTTTTTGACAATATTGATGCGGTTGCAGAAGAAAAAGAACTGTCAAGAGAACAAGTTTTTGAAGCATTTACTCAAGGACTCATTGCTGGATGTAAAAAAGCACATGATGTTAGATCATGTCGCGTTGAATTAAAAGAAGATAAAAATGAAATTTTGGTGTACACACAACATTTAGTTGTTGATGAATTATCACTTGATTTGGATAAGAACTATTCACAAATGCTACTTGCAGATGCGAAGAAAATCAATTCTAGAATCAAAGTTGGTGACATCTTAGAACAAAAAATTGATCCAAAAGATTTTGGACATTTTGCGGTAAGAGATTTCAAATCAAGATTAAATGAAAGTTTAGTGACTAGCCAAAAAGAAAACTTATACAATCATTTTAAGAGTTTTGAACATGAGATGATTAATGCAAGAGTTATTGATGTTCAAGACGACCATTATCGTTTAGATATTGGTAAAGATTTAACAACATTACTTCCTAAAAAAGAAGCATTACCAAAAGATCAATTTCATGTGGGTGACCATGTGAGAGTTTATGTTTCTGATGTGGAAATGAAAACAAAATGGCCAAAAGTATTTGTCAGCCGTTCACACCCAAGTTTAATCATTAGATTGCTTGAAAACTATATCCCAGAAATTAAAGATGGCATCATCGAAGTGATGGGTATCTCAAGAGATCCAGGAGATCGTGCTAAAATTGGTGTGAAATCAAATGATTCAAAAGTTGACCCAATTGGCGCATGTGTTGGTGAAGGCGGCGCACGTATTCGTGAAATCGTTAAAGCATTAAGCGATGAAAAAATCGACTTATTTAGATGGAGCGACAATGAAAAAGAATTGATTGCTAACGCCTTACAACCTGCAGAAGTTGTTGCGGTTACACATGTGAATCCAAAAGAAAAGAGTGCACTTGCAATTGTACCTGATGATCAATTGTCACTTGCAATTGGTAAACTTGGACAAAATGTTAAACTTGCTGTTCAAGCTTGCGGATGGAGCATCGATATTAAATCAGAAACGATGGCTCAAGGTGAAGGCATTCTTTATTAAGAATTTTAAAGGTGGTTTTACACATGAAAAAAGTTAAAAAAGTTCCACTAAGAACTTGTGTAGTCACAAAAGAAGTTTTACCTAAAAAAGAATTGATGCGTGTCGTTGCTGATAAAGATGGTAACGTATCTGTTGATCCTTCAGGTAAAGCAAATGGTCGTGGCGCATATTTAAAACTTAGTGAAGATGTGATAGTGTTAGCTAAAAAGAATAGAGCGTTAGATAGAAAACTTGAAGTTGAAGTGCCAGAACATATTTATGATGAG
>SWCB01005771.1_pt1 | contig 17393 bp, 9 predicted proteins | sample 4692901 | NCBI WGS metagenome assembly SWCB01 (sample SAMN10267276, study PRJNA491770) | bioreactor metagenome | isolation source: DHS bioreactor inoculated with subseafloor sediment | place: Japan: off Shimokita Peninsula | collected 2006-08 | reverse complement strand
ACAAGATACAGACGGAATAGCCGGTTATTTTGATAATGTTGTTGTAAAGAAAATAGATCCTATCACTTCTGTTGATGATTATAATTATGTAAACTCATTACCTAAAGAATTTGCATTAGAGCAAAATTATCCAAATCCGTTTAACCCGACAACCAATATCTCCTATCGGTTAAAGACAGCCAATGATGTTTCGCTAACTATTTATGACGTTTTAGGAAGTAATGTAAAAACACTAGTGAAGCAATATCAAACCCCTGGTTATCATACAGTTACTTGGAATGGTAAAAATGATATTGGTAAAAAAGTAAACTCAGGTCTTTATATATATACATTAAAGGCAGGGGATATATTTGAGAGTAAAAAAATGATAATGTTAAAATAGTAAACCTATGCTTATAAAGATTCACTTGTACATATAGTTTTAAGAAATACTTTTGAGGTGTTGATGATTATTCATTGGCACCTCATTAACATAGTTGTTGATAATGTAAACTATGTTAAATGTTGTCAACTATAAGAAATCTTTTGAACCACAAAAAATGGTTTACAATGTTCAAATCAATTTATTTGTTTCGTAAAGTTTTAAGCTATTGCATTTTATTTGTTGTGGGTTTGTTACTATTTATTCCTTCAATTATATACTCTGGCACAACTGGAAAAATTTCAGGAAGTATAAAGGATGCTGCCACTGGAGAACCTATTCCAGGATGCAACATTTTACTTGCTGGCACAAACATTGGGGCTGCTAGTGATATTAATGGCGATTACTTTATTCTAAATATCCCCCCTGGTAAATATTCTGTAAGAGCCACTATGGTGGGGTATAAAATTTATTTAGTTGATAATGTTCAGGTTATTTCTGATCTAACAACACAAATGAATTTTACAATGGAGGAAACTTCCTTTGAAATTGAGGAAGAAGTAGTTGTTGTTGCTGAACGTCCATTAATTCGGAAAGATGAAACATCCAAGCAATCTGTAGTAAACTCCGATGATATAATGAACATGCCCGCTAATGGTTTAAAAGAAATTCTTACCACAAAAGCAGGATTTATGGTTGATGCTGATGGTGATTTACATGTAAGGGGAGGAAGAAAAGGTGAAATTTCTTATATGATTGACGGAGTTAAAACTGAAGACCCTTTATACCGTGAATCCAATAATGATTTTAATAAAGATGCCATAAATGAGATGGTTATTATAAGTGGTACTTTTAATGCTGAATATGGTGATGCAATGTCCGGGATTGTTAATATTACAACAAAAGATGGGGGCAATGAGATACATGGAAGATTAGAGTATACAACTCCTACATTAGAACAATCACCTTACAGAAGCGCAAATCCTTTTTCTGGAGTTGAAGATCAACTTAATTATAAAAAAAGTAGCGTAATGGATGAAGCTTATTTCCCATTAGCCGGACAAATAAGAGGTTCGATAAGCGGACCGATATTTTCGAAATTAAGTTTTTTCTTATCCGGTTATTCAGTTAATGAAAATAGTTATTTGCCTCATGGTTATAATACTTCAGTGGATGGATTTGGAAAATTAACATTTTTTGCAACACCAACACTTAAGTTTTCTTTATCCGGTCAATTAACAAATTCAGACAAACAAAAGTACAGTCATAAATGGAAGTATCGTAGTGATCATAGGAAGCATATTGAAACAAAAATGAATAGACAGATTTTTAATGTTACACATACTATTAACAAAAATTTATTCTATACAGCAAATATTTCCAGATTCGATAATAAAGTTTTAACAAGGGTTGGAGACAAAAGTCCTTCCGAATATGCATTCGGCAAAACTGGCGAGACAGTATATTTCTATATTGATGGCGATGATTCAGAATATTCTGATAATAACACAATAACTTACCGAGGTAAAATTGACGCAACCTGGCAAGCCAATAATTATCACCAATTTAAATCGGGACTTGAATTTATCCAGCATGATATTAATGTTCATGAAGAGGAAGAACCATGGCCATCAGGCGCAAACTTTAAAGATATCTATGTCAAAAAACCTTTTGAGTTTGCCGCTTACGCACAGGATAAAATTGAATATAACTACATTATTGTTAATCTTGGATTGCGTTTAGATTATTTAAATACACAGGCAACAATGTGGCCTGATTTTCGTCGGTTTGGCAGCTTCGATGAAAATAATCAATTTATTAAAGCTGAAGAAATTGATGTTGATCCAGAATTTCAAGTCAGCCCACGTATAGGATTAGCTTTTCCTATTACTGATCAAGCAGTACTTCATTTTGCATATGGTCATTTTTTTCAAAATCCAAATTATAACTCATTATATTACAATACCGAAAAAGATTTGGCCAATTCACTTCCTTTAATTGGTAATCCGGGAGTCAACGCACAAAAAACCGTTTCATTTGAAGCAGGGATAAAGCAGCAGATTGGTGAAAATTGGGCGTTAGATATTACTGCCTGGTACAAGGATATTACCGACTTACTCTCTACTCTGCAAGTGAGTTATTTATCCAATGACTACGTAGTATTCGTCAACTCTGATTATGCTAGTGTAAAAGGAATTGATGTAACATTTAAGAAAAAATATAATAATTATTTTTCCGGCTCAATCGATTACAGCTATATGGTAGGAAAAGGAAATAATTCAGAGCCCTTAGCCGGTTACTTCAATGCATTTGATGATGAAGAAATACCACATCAAGAATTTTTTCTGGATTTTGATCAGCGACATAATTTTGCTGCCAATCTTAGTTTCTTTGTCCCTAAAGATAATGGTTTGCTATCTGACTTAAATTTCAATTTTATTTTCCGTGCAAGCAGCGGATTACCATATACTCCTTACGTTGATCCAACGGTGCGAATAGATGTTAATTCTGCTCGTAAACCTTGGACTTCATCGCTTGACTTTAGATTACAGAAAAAAATACCAGTTGCCGGATTTTCACTTGGTTGGTTCATTGAAGTGACAAATGTTTTAAATAGTGAGAATGTACTTTGGGTATATTCACGAACTGGTAAACCATTCGATAATGGCCAACCTGGTTTGGTCGGCTCTTCACCGGATGCTAATCACAATCCATCGAATGTTGGACCACCAAGAACAATTACTACAGGAATTCAAATAATATGGTAACCGGAGGAAATTTTATGTATTGGCGAACTAATAGGTTTGTTTTTTTTATTCTTGTTACTTTTTACTTGGTCGGAAATGTAAATGCCCAATATGATTGTAGTAATTGTCATAAAGATGAAAAATTAGGGAAGTTAACTCCTATAATGAAACCTTCTTCCAGTTTTGAGAGAGGAATTGGAATTATGGATAAAGGACAGATAGCTAATTATCTTGGGAACTACGGAATTCTTTCTAACTTTCACGAATATTTTAATGAATCAATACGATGGCCGGCAGAAGCCTCCGATCTTATACATTATAGCTTCGGTTTAGGTTTAGTTGTTGCCTCCAAGGGTAATGTTATAACTTCTGTTGTTGGGGGACCTACTGATAAATATGATTGGGCTCCCAAAGATGGATCGAGAGGACAGGTGTTTTCCGGGGATGTTACAGCTCCTCCACCGGACGAAACACCTTTTCTTCCTTTAAGTGATAATCCTGAGACATGGCCTAAAGGTTACTTTGATGAATTTGACAATTGGATTGATACACAAAAAGAGAGACATTGGCCAGGTTTTTATCGATTGAATATTGACCCTGAATCATCCACTTATGGTCAGGAAGTATTAGGCGAATTTGTTTCTGACCGAGATATTTATTGTGTTTTTGACGATGAAGAAAATGCCAATCCGAATGGATCACTTGGCATTGAAGTAAAACAAATGGCTTATACTTATGGACGACCATACGCAGAAGATTTGTTAATCTGGGAATTTGAAATTAAGAACACAAGTACAAATTTTTTAGATAGTGTTTATATTGGTTATTATGGAATATTTAGACCGGATTTTGATAATGAAGATTATATAAATATTATAGATACCGATCCAAATGACGAACACCAAAAAGGTGATTTTGTCTATATCTATGATATTAATAATTCCAAGGATGGTGCGTGGGAAGATGATCCTGTTGACATGGGAATTGTTGGTATTAATATATTGGACACACCAAATGATTTAGGTGTTACAGACTTCCATTATTTCAACCGGGAATTTGTCCCTAAAGTTGATGAAGAAATGTGGGCTATTATTAGCAGTAATCCAAATGATCCAAATTTAATAGTGCCAAGTGCTTATTTCCATGGGGATGATCAAAGATTCGATACAACAGATCCCGATAGTTTGAAAGACTACTACCCTGAGGGTGCACCGATTAACTATTTTATTATGACTGGTCCAATTACTTTGGATCCGGGTGAAGTTGTTAGTTCGTCAATTGGGCTTGTCATGGGTAGTGCCGGAAATGTGCCTTTTGAACCTGACACTACTGACTTAATGAATAATATGAGAACTCTGCAACAGATGCACGATAGAGCGTTTCAGGGTTCCGGACCTCCTAAAACTCCAACACTGAAAGTAACTACTAGTGATAAGCAGGCAAGGTTGGTATGGGATTCTGCTGCAGAAGATTCTAAAGATGCATTAACCGGACTAAATGATTTTGAAGGGTATAAAATTTACAGAAGTGATGATGAAGGAAAAACATGGGGTGATCCCATTACTGATAGATTTGGGAAGGTAATTGGATATAAACCCATTAAAATATTTGATATTATTGATGGTATTAAAGGACTTGATCCTGCTTTTAATCAATCTTTAGGGGATGATTCCGGAATTAAGCATAGTTTTATTGATAAAAATTTAATCAATGGAATTGAGTACTGGTATTGTGTTTCTGCTTTTGATAAGGGAAATCAAAATCCAGATAGTTTAGAACAATCATATCAATCGCCTTTGGGTAGCTCATTAATGGAAACTCACACAGATTCTGCAATAGCGGGTGTATTTCCACAGAATTATATACCGCCAAATATAGATAGTGACTTGACACCAAGCGGATCAATTCCAGCGAAAGGTGGAGTATGTCAAGGTATTGTTTCAATCGATATTGTTGAGCCTGAGGCAATTACCGGAGATGATTACTTAATTACTTTTGTCGATTCAACTTTAGAGATTGTTGGGAGAGATACAAACTATGTTCTTGGATTTAATCTTTACAGAATCACATCTGGAACTACTGATACAACTCTAATATTTGATCATCAATTATTTTCAAATGAAACAGAGGATAACTTACCAATTAAAGATGGTTTTCGATTAACAGTATTGAATACTCCTTCCGGTGTTGCATCACAGAGCTGGACATTAGTTAACGGTGATACATCAACATTTTATTGGAATACTAAACCGGCCAGTAGATACATTGGCAGCCCTGAAGTAGTGCAGGAATTTGTATATACAATTGATGATTACAGAATCACAATAGATGAGAATAATGGTTTTGACGCAAGACTTTATGATTTTTTTACTGGAATTTTATATGATACTACTTTTTATCACTTACCATTAAAAGTTGAGATAATAACAGATCCTGAAAATCCGATTGATGTTAGTGAAAACACTCTTCTCATGGAATTCGCCGTAACCGCACCATGGGAAGACTATCGTAAATCATTCTATAGTCAATTGGGCTGGGATTTAATACCTGGTGGAAATGCTTTTACCGTAGGATCCCCAGGTTTTTATGAAAAATATATAGACATATTAAATTTTGAAAAGTATGATATTGATCCTACTAGTGGTGATACCACATATACTGGATTGTTGCTTCAAACAAATCACCATCCAAATACGTACATAAATGCTGATGCAGATCCCATTAATATAATTGCGGTTCCACCCTCAAATGGCGACCAATTTACTATTAAAACATATAAACCGTTTCGAAAAGAAATCACGTATGAATTTTCAACATCAAAAACTTCTTTTACTGATAACCATAAAATTGATCTAAATAAAATTAGAACTGTTCCTGATCCATATATTGTTTCTAATGAATTTGAATCATCACAATTTGGGAAAAGACTGATGTTCAATAATCTTCCAAACGAATGTAAAATTTCAATTTTTACTGTGGCAGGTGATTTTGTTGATGAAGTAAACCATAATAATAGTAAGGGTCATGAATTTTGGGACATGCGTACTTATAACGACCAGTATATTTCATATGGACTTTACGTATTTGTAGTTACGCTTCCAGATGATCAACAGCATATTGGAAAGTTCTTAGTAATTAAATAGTAAGCAAAGCATTTGGAGTTAAATAAATGAAAAAAATAATTTCTTTTATATTTTTAATCCTTATCCCGTCCACTGCTTTTGCCGGAGGATTTTCTAAAGTAGGAACTGCGGCAGCACAGTTTCTTAAAATTGGTGTTGGCGCAAGGGCTATGGCACTCGGGGGTACCTTTACATCAATAGCAAATGATGTTAGTACTATCTATTGGAATCCAGCAGGAATTACAAATATAAATTCAGTCTCTATTGGATTTACTCATACTCAGTGGTTTGCTGATATAACGCATGACTTTGCTGGAATATCCATCCCGATCTCATCTTCAGATTTTGTTGCCATACAGGCAACTACTTTGAATACAGGTGAACAGGAAGTAACCACTGTAGCTCAGCCTGAAGGAACAGGTGTTTTCTATGAGGTAAGAGATTTAGCTTTTGGACTTTCTTATGGGAGACAATTAAGTGATCGTTTTTCTGTAGGGGTATCTGCAAAGTATGTTATGCAAAGCCTTTATAATGTTCAAGCATCCTCAATAACCTTTGATCTTGGCTCATACCTAAGAACCGGATTTCATAATATGATAATCGGGATGGCTATCTCAAACTTCGGTGGAGAAATGAAATTGGAAGGACGAGATTTAATAACGATTACAGATCTGAACGAGGAAATTTCAGGCAATTATAATCCAGATGCAAGATTAACCACTCAAAATTACCCGCTTCCATTAATTTTCAGAGTTGGAATATCAATGGATTTTATTGGTGGTACAGATCCAATTATTAATTCTGAAAGTAGCAGATTTACACTTGCATTGGAGGGTACTCATTTAAATGACAATAATGAACGATTGAATATTGGTGGTGAATTTGCCTGGACTGAAACAGTGTTTGCCAGAGCAGGTTATAAAATAAATTACGACCAGGAAGAATATACTTTTGGAGCCGGGTTAAAGGTTCCTCTCGGAAATCAAATAATTGTATTCGATTATGCTTTTATCCAATTTAATGACTTGGGGAATGTGTCACAATTTACGTTAGAATTTCGTTTATAAATAAATGTTGAGGAAATATTATGGTGTTATTTAAAAGTAGAAACGTAGAAATTTTGATTCTAATTATTATTTCATTTTCATTTTTTTCATGTTCTCAGAATGAAGAAAGTGATATTGAAAAAAATGGTAATAATGAAGAATTAAAAGTTTGGAAAATTCCCAATGTAGATAATGGTGCAGAATTTTATTTTTCACCTGATGGTAAGAGTATGATTGGTAATGCTAAATTCGGGGATGATTCATCACATTTCGTTTATACTCTGGATTGCGATGGTACGAATATAAAAAAAATTAATTCATTAGGGCAAGATGCTTGTTCATTCTATTTCCCGGATGGAAAAAAGTTGATATGGACTTCAACTCGTGATAATCTTGATTTACCAAAAGGTGAATGGTCAGATGCTAGAAATTATCCAACTGGTGCCGAACTCTACACTAGTGACCTTAATGGTGACAACGTAGTTCGTTTAACTAATAACGAATATTACGATGCAGAAGTTTCTGTTTCCCCCGATGGTCAAAAAATATTATTCACACGCTCTATTGATGGGAAATGTGACTTATGGGTAATGAATACAGATGCCACTAACGAACACCAAATTACATTTACCGAAGAATGGCAGGAAGGCGGCTCTTTCTATCTAAACGATAATGAAACGATCATTTACAGAGCATGGGAACGAAAAAGTGAAGGTCAGCGAGGAATGCCGATGACAATATTTACTATCAAAGATGATGGCACTGAATTAAAACAAATTACAGACGACGAAGGAACGAACTGGGCACCTCATCCTGCTACTGATGGAGATCACTTTGCATTTATCAGAGTGTTGCCTCCAATGAATTTTGAAATATTTATCATGAGTATTAAAACTGGTGAACAAATTCGCATGACATACAGTGATTCATTTGATGGATTCCCGGTAATTTCTCCTGATGGAAAAACTTTAGCTTTTTCATCTAATAGAGATGAACCCAAAGGTGTACGAAAATTATCACCATATTTAATGGATATTTCTTCTTTGCATTTAGGGGGATACGAATAATATGGATTTTATTATCAAAGCTGGTATTCTACTCGTTCATTTAGCCCTAATAAATTATACAATATTTATTTACCAGGAATATAAGAAGCAAAGAGCTGCAAACACTGTAATAATAGTTCTTGCACTAGCTGTATTGTTTGATATATCTGCCACAACCTGTATGATGATTGGAACTACAAGATCCTACTTTACTTTCCATGGAATTGTAGGATATTCAGGACTGCTTCTAATGATGATTGATTTAATATTAATATGGCGACATAAGGCTCGGCATGGTGCTGAAGTGCTTTTTTCTAAGGGTCTTAATTTATTTTCTAAAATAGCATATGTATGGTGGATAATTGCATTTATAACAGGTGTTGTTATTACAATTAATAAATGAAAAGTTTTAAATATATAATACACTTTTACGGAATTTGAAATTGGGAATAATTTGATGAAAGATTTAATCATATCTCTAATATTGATTTTTACAATATTGTCGTGTAGTAGTGATACTGAAAATAGCATAAGGATAGTTGCCGGAAGCGGCGAAGCTGGATTTATTGATGGTAAACAGTCTGTATTAAATAAACCGATACGTTTTGCTCCCTATACTGATAATTCTGTAATCTTTGCCGATATTAATAATCACGCAATCAGAATTGCCAGCCTCGATGGAGAAGTATCAACTATTGCTGGCGGACCGGATAAAAAAGGATATCAAGACGGGCCAGCTTCTGAAGCAAAGTTTAATTCACCGCACGGAGTAGCATATGATCCTGAGAAAGATATAATATATGTGGCTGAAGCCGGGAATCACCTTGTAAGACAAATTACAAAATCAGAAAATGGTGAATATTTAGTTTCTACGCTCGCAGGCAAAATTGGTGGTGTTGGTTTTAAAGATGGTCTATCAGATTCTGCGCAATTCATTTCACCACATGCAGTAATACTAAATAAGGATGGCGGAGTATTTGTCGCAGATATAGGAAATGCAAGAGTTCGTTTAGTTAAGGACGGAATAGTATCTACTATTGCAGGGAGTGGGAATCCAGGTGAAAGCGATGGTCAACCAAATGAGGCCTCCTTTAAATATGTAATGGATATAGTTGCTGATGGTGAGTCAATATTATTAGCTGATGCAGGCAACCACTTAATTCGAAGAATAATTCCCTATGAAAATGTCACAACTATTAAAATGAAAGATACACTTAACACACCTCATGGAATTGCGGTCGATGAGAATAACAATATTTATATTGCTGATATGGGAACACACAGAATATTAAAGATAAATGATCTAGGTCAGGTAACTACAATTGCTGGTACAGGATACAAAGGATCCAAGCAACATGAATTGAATAAACCAGCTGCTGTATTGGTTCATGGAGATTATTTATGGATCGCGGATTTGGAAAATCATCAAATTAAAGTGATCAACATTGTTGACTAATTGAAAATAATAAATGACCGGAGTTATTAATGAATAAAATATTTGTCCTCGTAATTATTCTTTTTACAGTATCATCAACAATCAATGCTCAATCTTTTGAGGGAGACCGATTGCCAATAGGTGATCCTGAGCGCAAATATGATTTTTGTGCAGTAAAACTGGATAAACTCTACGATACAAAATTGAATAAGGAAACATCATTCGATACAATGATCGATGATCTAAAACAAAAAAGTATTGTATTAATTGGTGAAAACCACACAAACCAGCTTCATCACGACGTTCAATTTGAGATAATTAAAGGCTTATTTGAGGCTGGTAAACCCGTAATTCTTGCACTTGAAATGTATAATCCTAATCAGGATGAAGTTCTAGCTGCATGGAGTAGCGGGGAAACTGATCCTGAAACTTTTATGGAGCAGACCGACTTCCTAACTACATGGAGTCATAACTACCGCTATTATAAAGATATATTTGATTATGTAAGAGAAAAGCATATACCTATGTATGGGGCAAATACTGAAAGAAAATATGCGTCAAAGATTGGTAGAGGCGGGTTGGCATCATTAACTGAAGAAGAGTTAAATGCTATACCCGAGGTGGACACATTAACAATCGAACATAAGTTTTACATTAAAGTGGCCTTTGAAGGAATGGATGCAACCATGTCGAAACAATTCAATAATATGTATTCTGCACAATCCTTATGGGATGCTGCTATGGGCGAAGGAGCAATTAAAGCCGCCAATAGGCACCCGGATGCTATAGTAGTTGTTTTAGCTGGTGCAGGGCATGTTGACTACAATCTTGGTATTGGAAGAATAATAAAAGATAGAAGTGAGTTGTCTTTCGCATCTGTTGTAACAGTTGATGTACCTGAAGAAGTAAAAGAATTTGGCATGATGAAAGTAAAGAAAGCAACAAACAAAATGGCAAAAAAAGAAGATAAAAATAAAATGCCACCTGCGATGACGCATAAAGATGACAAACCTATGTCCAAAGATAAAGCTCATCCAATGGGTGCACATATGACAGGTATGATGGGAATGGATGATACTCCTTACAGAGTTGTTGTAAGAAGTTTGGCAGATTATCTATGGGGTAAAAAAGAGATGGAAAACGAGAAGTATCCTGCATTTGGATTCAGCTTGAAAATGAATGAAGGTCAAGAGTTATTTATTAAACGTGTACTTCCTGAGACAATTGCCGCTGAAAACGGACTGGAAACAGGTGATATTATTAATTCTGTCGATGGAAATATATTTAATTCATTATTCGATATTAAAAAATATCTTCATTATAAAAATTGGGATGAAGAAATATCTTTCAATATCACCAGAGAAGATGAAGAAATGGATATTAACTTTATTATTGAACCTGTTGAAGAAGAAGACGAAAAGTAAAATTAAAACGATTATTATAAGGAATAAATCTATGCAAAGATATTTATCCTTCTTTTGTTTCCTCATTATTCTAACAATTCAACCTTCGATTTTCGGGAAATCAGACGGGACAATTGAAAAGCTACCGAATGGTGTTTCATTGCATCAGTTGGACAATGGTATAAAAGTCTTGCTGATTGAAAATCCTATTCTTCCCATGATAGGTATTAATACGGTTGTTAAAGTTGGTTCAGCTTATGAGACTTTTGCTACAAGTGGAATGAGTCATATGCTTGAGCATCTGTTGTTCAATGGCACCGATACTATGACACAAAAAGAGCTATATGATGCCGCTGATAGGATAGGTGGATATAATAATGCCAGTACTTCAGAGTACTACACCAATTATATGATGGTGACACCATCCGAAAATATTGAAGAAGGTATAAAAATCCAATCAGGAATGCTTTTCCATTCCATCCTCCCGGAAGATAAGTTTGAGAAGGAAAAGGGAATTGTACTTGAAGAAATTGCAAAAAGCCTTGCTAAACCTGTTGCGCAGGAAGAAAGAAATATCACGTCCATCATTTATAACGGACATGCACTTTCACTTCCTACCTTGGGCACATATGAAACTATCAAAGGAATGGATCGCGATGATGTAAATAATTTTTATGAGAATTACTATGTCCCGAACAATATGGTTATGAGTGTGATTGGAAATTTTAAATCTGATCAGATGATAAAACTACTTAAGAAATATTATGGAAATAAAAAGCCAGGAAATGTTGAATATCCTTATAATTCAGAGTTGAGTGTTGGTTTTGAAAAACCGAAATCACAAAATATTGGTGTTAATAATACTTTTCACTGTTTCTATTCCGGTGAAAATTCAAAATTACAACTTTTTTATAATGTGCCTTCAAACTCAGAAGAGTTCTTTTCTCTACTAAGCCTGAAACTTGATAAACATGAGAATAAACTTCAAGAAATTGTGGAAGCGAAATTTCCAGGGGTAGTTAAGGGGATCGACTTTAATATCAGGAATTATTCAATAGTTAATTACGTTCAAGCGACTTTAACCCTGAATAATGAATCTAAAATGAATGATGTGATGAACCTATTTCAGAGTGAATTAGGTAAGCTCAAATTTAATTTGGCAAAAGAAGTAATTGAAACAGAATCTATAAAATCTCAAACTAGCTTTCTTAAAAATATTGAAAAGCCTCATATGTTTGGAATTTATAATGCGGGATCAATAGCAGAATATGGTTTAGAGTCAATCATATCAGCGTATAGTGGAACGCAGTATGGTAGCGCTGCGAAAATAGTTCAAGGATTTACTTTCCCTTCAAATCCTCTTATTATTATTCATCATCCAAACGAAAGTTCATCCGAGGATAAAGTCATCTCGGAAGTTAAAACAGAATTATTCAATACTGAAAGAAATAAACCGGTAATTATTGCTAGGCAAAATAGTGCAAGTTCATTATTAGCAATACACTATATGGTAAATAATAAAGCCGCCCTTGAATTAAAATATGGTAAAGATGCGGCTAAGTTATGGCATGATGCTTTTGGACAGCGGATGAAATCTGATAAAAACTTAAAAGAAAGCATGCAATTTGGATTCAGTTTTACAGTAAATGATAATCCATATATCCCGATGGATAATATTTATCTCAATCCCGAGTTTGGTTATATACGAGCTGAAGGATTAGGTGCTGATATCAAAAGCGCAATTAATTATTTGAATAAGGAGCTACTCAACTTTGTGCCTACAGAAGATGAATTTAGTGAAGCTCTTAAAAATACTGGCAAATCCCACATGATGATGGGTAAGGACAAAAGTAAAGAACTGTATAATCAAACATATGAGTCTATAATTTATGAACCAGTTGAAGTTGCCGATGAAGCAGTGAAAATCAAATATGATGATCTACTAAAATTTGGGAAGGAGTATTTTATTCCTTCCAATATGATTATATCGGTAGTCTCGTCCGCAGAGCCTAGTGAAATTAATGAATATTTCTCTTCATTCAATTTAGAGACTGACTATAAGCAGAAAGAAGGAACGGCTAATCTACGTACTTTTAACACAATTAGGCAGTCTGAAAAAGTTGAAGAAGTCGGAGGTGGTGAACAGTCCCATCTTTTTTATGGATTTATTAAATCTATCGATAAAGAAGACATTGCAGCTTTAACCGCTTTATCTCTGCTGCTAAGAGAAGATATAATTTTTGACATCAGAGAGAAACAGGGTCTTGCATATAGAATGAGCGCCGGAATCGATATAATAAAAGATAAGGCTCTGTTCTATATAAAGCTGCCTACGAGACCTTCCAATGTTGACAATTTGGTACCTCAGTTTCCAGGATATTTCTATCCTGAATTTGTTGATAATATAAAAGAGGAGGACTTAAGTAAATCTATTAATATGTATTTGGGTAGAATGATGTTCAGAAGATTATCCAGTATAAATCAGGCCTATTATTTAGCGTACTCATATAATTTTTATAATAATATTCATGAGGATGAAGAATCCTTGCGTAAGCTCAAGAATGTAACTCTCGATCATGTAAAAGGAGTAGCAAGCAAATATTTGCAGATTGAAAATCCTATTGAAATAATTATTCGATAGCATAAAATAATGGGAAATGAACTTTCTGAATAACCCGGTGATCGAAATTAAATATTCTTTCATTTCCCATCTATTTCAGATATAACTAACGGTTTCAATTAATAATTTAGGAATGATGATGACTAGAAGAATATTTCTTATTGTAGTGCTAATAGTATTTTCAACTATCCTCAAAGCCCAGAAAAATGAAATTCACCATAATATTAGTGTAACTATTGAACCATCAAATTCATTTATTCACGTAGCGGATGAAATCACAATTCCCGAATCAAAAATAACTGACAATTTAAAATTCAAATTACATCATAATTTGGAAATTGAAGAAAACAGCTTCATAAAAAGGATAGAAGAAGATGTTGAAGCAAAAGATGTGGGTATGGATCAGGACGATGTCGGATCTAAGAGCCGGTTAAAACTAAATGAATATCAGGTTAATATGCCTTCTGATTATTCCGGAGACTTTAAATTTGAGCTGGTGTACAGCGGACAAATAAAATCGCCAATTAAGCAGAGTGAAGAAAATTACGCAAGGGGATTTAGCGAATCACCTGGTATAATCTGGGAAAAGGGTGTTTATCTTGCCGGTTCTACTTATTGGGTTCCATACTTTGTTGATAATCTGATAACATTTAATTTAACAACAAAAGCTCCAAAAGAATGGAAAGTTGTAACTGTAGGAAAACGAACCGTTGACGAGATAAAAGAAAATGTACATGTTGATACTTGGGAATCTCCTACACCACAAGAAGAAGTCTTTTTAGTAGCTGCTCCATTTCATGAATATTCATATTCAATGGGTGCAGTAACGGCAATGGCGTTTTTAAGGACCCCTGACGAAGGACTTGCTAATAAATATCTTGAAACTACTGCTCAGTATATGGAAATGTATCGCAAGTTAGTTGGACCTTATCCGTACACAAAGTTTGCCTTAGTTGAAAACTTCTGGGAAACCGGCTATGGGATGCCATCATTTACTTTGCTTGGTGAGAAAATTATTCGGTTCCCATTTATACTGCATTCTTCATATCCGCATGAACTCCTTCACAACTGGTGGGGAAATTCGGTTTATATCGATTTTGAAAAAGGTAATTGGTGCGAAGGTTTAACAGCTTATATGGCAGATCACCTTATTAAGGAACAACGTAATCAAGCTGATGAATATAGAAGGTCAACATTACAAAAATATACAAATTATGTAACCTCCGAAAATGATTTCCCATTAAATAAATTCCGTTCCCGTTTCGATGAGCCTAGCGAAGCAATTGGATACGGTAAAACTTCAATGATGAATCATATGCTAAGAAGAAAAGTTGGAGATGAACATTTTACTAAAGCATACCAAGTGTTTAACAGGAACAACAAATTCATGCATGCATCTTTTGACGATATACGTAACTCATTTGAAGAAGTTACAGGAGAAGATCTGAAATGGTTCTTTGATCAATGGGTAAATAGAACAGGTGCACCACAATTATTGATGGAAAATGTAGAAGTTAAACCAGTGAGAGGTTCTATAAATATTACATTTACTTTAAAGCAAATTCAAAAAGATGAGGTCTTTTATTTAGATGTACCGGTTACCGTTGTTACCAAAGAAGGTGCAGTTAATCACGTCGTTCAAATGGATGCCAAAGAACAGAATTTCAGTATTTCAATAAAGGAAAAACCTTTAAAGTTACTAATTGATCCTCAATTTGATCTCTTCAGAATATTAGACCCTAGAGAAACGCCTCCTACTTTTACAAAAGCTTATGGGGCTGCTAAAACTGTTATTATTCTTCCAAATAAGGATGACAAAGATTTCACAATGTATGAAGATTTTGCAGCGAAGTGGGTTAAGAATGATGAAGATAAATTCGTAATTAAATCTGCAGATAATCTTGATAAAATTCCGGATGACAAGGCAGTAATGATTTTAGGATTGAACAATAAATTTTCTTCTATTCTTGGTAATGAAATAACACAGTATGATTCTGAGATTACAAAAGACGGAGTTAGATACGGAAAACAAGAAATAGCATTATCTGATAACAGTTTTTTCATATCTGCTGTAAATCCCCAAAACATTAACGCGGTTATTACTTTGCTATCAATAGGTAATACTGAAGCTGTCGGTGGATTAGTAAGAAAATTGCCTCATTACGGAAAATATAGCTATTTAGCTTTTTCTGGTAATGAACCAACTAATATGGCAAAGGGACAATGGCCAGTAAATTTCTCACCATTGAACAGAGTGTTGGATGAGAATGCAAAAGATGTTGTTGTAAAATTTGAAAAAAGAAATGCACTTGCAACATTAGCTCCTGTCTTCTCTGCTGATAGAATGATGGAAACCATAGAATACCTTGCTTCGGATGATTTAAAGGGGAGAGGAATTGATTTACCACAAATTGATGAGGCGGCTGATTTTATTGCCAAAAAATTTGAAGAATATGGTTTGTTGCCTGGAAGTGATGATGGTTCCTTTTATCAAACATGGACCCAGGATGTATTAGATAAAAAAAATCTTACACTTAAAAATGTAATTGGGATTATTCCGGGAACCAATTCAAACCTTTCCGAAGCGGTAGTTATTTCAGCACATTACGATCATCTAGGTCTCGGATGGCCGGATGCCCGTAAAGGGAATTCAGGAATGATACACAATGGAGCTGATGATAATGCAAGTGGTGTTGCAGTGATGCTAGAACTAGCAAAAACGCTGGGAAAAACTCATAAGCCCGCAAGGACAATAATATTTGTAGCGTTCACTGGAGAAGAAGCCGGTCTGGTCGGGTCTAGATATTTCGTGAATAATTACAAAAAATATCCCGTTAATAACATATTAGGTTGTATTAATCTGGATACGGTTGGCCGGTTATTTGGTAGAAAATTAATGGTTCTTAACAGTGAAACAGCGCGTGAATGGAAATTTATATTTATGGGGACTGATTTTACAACCGGTATCTCATCTGAATTAATTACACAAGAGTTGGATGCGAGTGACCAGAAAGCATTTATTGAAAAAGGGATTCCGGGAATACAAATATTTTTTACTGGTGATGGATCCGATTACCATGTGCCGGAAGACGATACGGAAAAAATTGATGCTGATGGATTGGTAAAAGTAGCAACTGTAGCACGGGAAATTTTAGAATATCTGGCAGAGAGAGATGAACCGATGGCATTTATAGGTACTGTTCTTGATGAAAACGTTCCTAAGAAAGCTGCAACTAAAAAGGCTGGCACTAGAAAAGTAAGTACAGGAACAATGCCGGATTTTGCCTTCTCTGGTGAAGGTGTGAAAATAGGCGGAGTTTCAGATGATTCTCCAGCAGATCAAATTGGAATGAAAAAAGGTGATATTATTAAAAAATTTGATGGTCAAGAAATCAAGTCATTGAAAGATTATTCAAATGTATTAAAAGAACATCAACCAGGCGACATAGTTGAAGTTGAATATGAAAGAGAAGGTAAAATAATTACAGCCAAACTTAAACTGGCTGAAAGATAATATTTAATTATTAAATGGGGTTGATTAACTGAATAATTAACAAAAATAGACGTTAATTAAATGAAAGCAAAATTTCCAATAATGCTAATGATTATGGTT
>SWCB01000313.1_pt1 | contig 17442 bp, 21 predicted proteins | sample 4692901 | NCBI WGS metagenome assembly SWCB01 (sample SAMN10267276, study PRJNA491770) | bioreactor metagenome | isolation source: DHS bioreactor inoculated with subseafloor sediment | place: Japan: off Shimokita Peninsula | collected 2006-08 | reverse complement strand
GATGGTCTATGAGGCCCTCAAGCCGTACGCGACCGCGGGCATCACCGCGCGCTTCGTGTCCAACATCGACCCCACGGACATCGCGCAGAAGACGCAGGGACTCGACCCCGAGACCACGCTGTTCATCATCGCGTCCAAGACCTTCACCACCCTCGAGACCCTCACCAACGCGCGCCTCGCGCGTGACTGGCTGTGGACCGCGCTCACCGAGGCCGGCGCCATCTCGGGCGACGATGCCTCCAAGACCGACGCCGTTGCGCACCACTTTGTCGCCGTCTCCACAGCGCTGGATAAGGTTGCCGCTTTTGGCATCGACCCCGTCAACGCGTTCGGCTTCTGGGACTGGGTGGGCGGCCGTTACTCGGTTGGCTCGGCCATCGGCCTGTCGCTGTCGGTCTCGCTGGGCCCGGACGTGTTCGGGGACCTGCTCGACGGCTTCCACACGGTCGACGAGCACGTGGCGAACACCCCGTTCGAGAAGAACGTGCCCGTGCTCATGGGCCTTCTCAACATCTGGTACGTGAACTTCTTGGGCTCGCAGTCACACGCGGTGTTGCCCTATGCGCAGCAACTCAGCCGCTTTGCCGCGTACCTGCAGCAGCTCACCATGGAGTCCAACGGCAAGTCGGTGCGCTGGGACGGCACGCCCGTCACTACCGAGACCGGCGAGATCTTCTGGGGAGAGCCTGGCACCAACGGCCAGCACGCGTTCTACCAGCTCATTCACCAGGGCACCAAGTTGATCCCCGCGGACTTCATCGCCGTGGTCAACCCCGCGTACCCGCTCAAGGATGACGGCCAGGACGTCCACGCCCTGTTCCTCGCCAACTTCTTGGCACAGACCAAGGCGCTCGCGTTCGGCAAGACCGCCGCCGAGGTTGAGGCCGACGGCACCACGGGCGCGCTGGTCGCGGCCCGCACGTTCGCGGGCAACAAGCCCACCACGTCGATCTTCGCGCCCTCGCTCACTCCTCAGGTGGTCGGCCAGCTGGTCGCGCTGTACGAACACATCACGTTCACGCAAGGCATCATCTGGGGCATCAACTCGTTCGACCAGTGGGGTGTGGAACTGGGCAAGCAGCTCGCACTCCAGATCGCCCCCGCCGTCGAGGGTGACGAGGCCGCCCTGGCCGCACAGGACGCCTCCACGCAGGCGCTCATCGCGTACTACAAGGCGAACCGCACGTAGCTCTCTCCACCGAGGGACCGTGAAAAGGGGCCAAGCGCTAATGCGCCTGGCCCCTTTTCACGTTGCTGGCGTGAAGTACGCCAACCAGGCTTACTTTGAGCCGCCCCCAAGGAGCCCACCGAGGATGTCGCTCAGTCCTCCACCGGACGACGACCCGCCAGAGGATCCACCGAGCATGTCGCCAAGGATGTCTCCCAAGCCGCCGCCACCGGAAGAGGACCCACCGTTGGAGGAACCGCCGAGCATCCCGCCCAGAATGTCGCTCAGGCCGCCGCCAGAATTTGAACCTGATCCAGAGCCCGAAAGCACGCTACCCAGGATGTCCCCCAGGCCGCCTCCAGAGTTACCGGAGTTGGAGCCAAGCAGCTTCTTTGCCACAAACGCCAAGACGATGGGGGCCAAGATGGGGAGCAGCTTGGACATGAGGCTTTCGCTGGCATCGCCCTTGAGCCCGCCCAGCGCGCTCGCGACGTCGGATGACTTGCTCCCGAAGATGTGCTTGACAGCCTTCTCGCCGTCCTTCATGTCAACGTCTGCGAGTGAGATGCCCCCGTCCACCAAGCTCGTGTCCTTGGCGCCGAGCGCCTTGGCGAGCGATGCGGCGCCCGATGGGTCCTCGGCGTTTGCCTGGAGACCTTGAAGCAATGCGGGGAGGGCCGCCGCGACTCCTTGAGTCGCCGTGGCCTCGTCGACGCCAAGCCGCTTCGCGATGTCGGCGATCGGAATCTGCTTGAACAGGGTATCTAGGTCGCTCACGGGAACTCCTTGGTTCAGGTACCGACGCTCGGTTCGGCGGCAACGGGCGCGGGCGCACTCGTGCACGCCCTCCGCTCATGCTATCCGGTAGCTCGGGGGTAAATCGAGGCGATTGCGTGCTCCTCAACGTCACACAGTGATGTCCACCGGGACCTGCGCACCCGCGGATTGGTCCACGACACGCGGCGCCGCGCATCGTCCGTAGGATGAAGCGCATGGATGCCACAGGTTTGGTCCTTGCCGCGGGTGATTCGATTGGCGCAGGCGGGCCGTACGCCCTACGGCGCACACCCAACGGCGTTCCCTGGCTCGAGATCGCCTGCAACGCGCTCCGTGAGGCTGGCTGCCGCGAGGTCATCGTGGTGCTTGGCGCTGGTGCTGACGCGGCATCGGCCCTCATGCCCAGGGGTGCGCTGCCTGTCGTCGCCACGGACTGGCAAAGCGGACAGTCCGCGGCCCTCAGGGTTGGCCTTGCGGCCGCGGCCACGTCTAGTAGCGACGGTGTTTTGCTGACGCTGGTCAACGTTCCGGAGCAGACCTCCGCCGCGGGGCGGCGCGTGCTCGAGTCAGCTGGTGACGATCCGCGCGGCACTCTGGCCCGCGCTCACTTCGACGGCACGGCCGGCCATCCTGTGTTTGCGGGCCGCGACCATTGGCATGACATCGCCGCCGCTGTCGTGGGCGACATGGGCATCGGCGACTACCTCGAGAACCACCTCACTGTCAGCGTCGAGTGTTCCGACCTGCGCGGCGGCGATACCGTCCAGGACTAGTCGCGGGCGGCCGATGCCGAGCTCACGGTGGGGATCGCGTCCGCGGTCGGATCCGCGACAGCAAAACGGGCACCCCCGGCGTCGCGCCCACCCAGGCGAGCGGCCGCCAAGATCCACCGCTCCCGTCTCGCGAGGTCGGTGTTGCGCACGGAGGTGAAGCGACGGGTGCCCACTACCTTGATGCCGCAGTACCACAGGGTCGCCCTGCGAAGGCTGACATCCGAAGCTCTCCAGTACCAGCCCAGATTCCACCAACCCGGGGAGTCCATGGTGGTGACGATGCGTCCGGTGCGGCCCTTCAGCAACTTCTCCCAGCCGCGCTTACCCACGTAACGATGCGCAAAACCCGCCAGCAGCACGCGGTCTAGATACGACTTCAGCGCCGCAGGGTATGTCCCCCACCACTGCGGGTAGAAGAAGGCGAGGTGCTCGGCCCATTCGACATCGGCGATATACCCGGCGACGTCCGCCTCAAGCGGTGCGTCGCCAGGACGCGGCATCTTGAGGTCGCTGAGGGAGAGCGGGTGTGCGGGAATGGGGTCCAGTGCGAGGTCGACAACGCGGACCTCCGCGCCACCGTGACGGGCGCTGTCCACGTACGCATTGGCAAGCGCGTGATTGAAGGTTCCCGGCAGCGGAGTGCCGATGATGACAAGGATGCGCGAGGCCATTAGCAGGCCCCTTTCTCGTTGAGGATGGTCGTGAGGGTCGCGAGGTGGGCGTTGAGAGTAGATACCGAGAGCGCCCCTGGCGTGGTCGCCGGGTCAAGCCGTGGGTCCGCGAACATCGCGGTAAATGCCTCTTCAAGTTCGGCCGATGCGAGACGCACCAGGTCCTCGGCCGCAGGCGTGAGCGTGACCATTACCCTGCGCGCATTGGCCGCGTCGGACGAGGTGGCGATCCACCCGCCCGCGACCAGTGACGGCACCCGCTTGGACACGGCGGCCCTTGTCACGCCCAGGCAAGTCGCCAAATGCGAGAGGTCAGACGGTTGTTCGGTGGAGAGGATCGCGAGGAACTGGAACTGGTTGAAGCTGACGTCGTACTGATCGCGCAGGATCTGATCGGCATAGGAGTCGAGCGCGGAGACGAGTTCGTGAAGTGTGTAGGTGATGTTGTCGGCCATGCGAGCGAGTCAACCAGTTGACATCCTCGTTGTCAACCAGTTGACATGCGGTGAGGCTGACGGCTTCATCACCGCCCGGGAGTTCGGCGCCGGTGACACCCCGGTAGCGCCACCCGTTTACAGTCGTAGGTACCGTCTCACCCCCAAGGAGAGTAATGATCGACGACTGGTTGGCTTTGGCTAAGGCGATCGGGATCGGCGTCGGCGTTGCAGTGCTTGTGGCGCTGGTACTCCATCTCGCCCTGCGCCTGGCAGCGCGCCGCCTTGCCTGGGCGCGAGCCCTCGTCGACGCGGCACGGCGCCCCTTCTGGACCCTCATGCTCCTTATGGGCCTCTGGGGCGGCGCGTCCCCTTCGCTCAACACAAAGACGTGGTGGCCTGCGGCGTCCCACCTCTTCACAATCGGCGCCATCGCCACCGTCGCGTGGCTACTCGTGGCGCTTGTGACGTACATCGCGGATATTGCGCTGGGCCGGCCGCGGCTCGACACTCCCCACACCATCGTCGCGCGTCGCCTGCGCACGCAAACCCTCATCATGCGTCGCTTGGTGATCGCGCTCATCGTGGTGATCGCCATCGGCGCGGCGCTGTTTACGTTCGACGCCGTGCGCGCCGTGGGTACCAGCATCCTGGCATCGGCGGGGATCATCTCGGTGGTCGCAGGCCTTGCAGCGCAATCGGTGCTGGCCAATATGTTTGCCGGGATTCAGTTGGTATTCAGCAACGCACTGCGCGTGGACGACGTCATCGTGGCCGAGGACGAATGGGGCAGGGTCGAGGAGATCACCCTGAGCTACGTGGTGCTACACCTGTGGGACGACCGCCGTCTGGTGCTGCCGTGCACCTACTTCACCACCACGCCGTACCAAAACTGGACCCGGCAGGGGTCCGAGATTTTGGGCTCGGTGGAGTTTGACCTCGACTGGCGGGTATCGCCGCAGCGCATGCGCGATCACCTCAAGGCGGTGCTCGCGGAGACCACCCTGTTCGATGGCCGCACCGCCGTGCTGCAGGTCACCGACGCGACGGGCGGCACTGTGCGCGTCCGCATCCTCGCGACCGCCAAGGACGCGCCCAGCCTGTGGGACCTGCGCTGCTACGTGCGCGAGGCGATGGTGCTGTGGATCCAGTCCGAGATGCCCGACGCCGCCCCCGCCCAGCGCATCCTGCTGGCCGACGCTTCAGCATCGGCCGACGTTGAGCGCCCCAAACCACGTGGCAAGAAGGCCCCCGAGCCCGAGCACGCGAGTGACGAGGGGCTGTTCACCGGGAGTATCCAGGCCGTCGAGAGGGCCAGCCTGTTCCTGCACGGTGAGCCGCGCGGCGATGTGGACGACGTTGACGGCGACGACGCATGGAGGCATGAAACCGCCATCATGGAGCCGATCGACCGCGACTGACTACCTGCTCGATGCGGGGTTTGCCGGGCCGACGCTTGGGCTTTGTTTCGCTGCTAGGTCGCCTTGGGTGTGCGCCAAGAAGTCGCTCCCTCACGGCGGTCAGGCTTGATCCCCTCGGAAGCGACTTCTCGGCGCACCGTGGGTGGGGTGGGGACAGGACCCGACCAACTGCGTCATTCCGCCTGGACCCCCTCGCCTGCATCGGGCACCCACTCCAGGATGTCCCCCGGCTGGCAGTCGAGCACCCTGCAGATGGATTCGAGCGTGGTGAAGCGGATCGCCTTGGCGCGGCCGTTCTTGAGGACGGCGACGTTGGCGGGAGTGATGCCCACCGCGTCGGCGAACTCCGCCACCGACATCTTGCGCTGGGCGAGCAGCACGTCGATCGAGACGATGACGCCCATCAGACCACCTCGTCGAGTTCGACCTTGTGTTGGACCGCGGTGCGGAGCAGGTCCCGCAGGACCATGAGCACGAGCGCCACGGCACCCACCCCAACCGTTCCTCCCATGAGGGCCAAAGGCACCGTGATGGGGCCAAGATTTTCGATCAGGACGGCGTCGATGGCCACGATCGCGACGAACGCGGTCGCCATCCCGGCATAGTTCACCATGAGGTTCACCCACGTGAGGGCGGCCTGGTCAAAGATCTTGCCTCGCTGGACCATCCCGGCGAGCTTCCAGGTGGCCACCAGGATCACCTGGGCGCATGCGACCGTGCCGATCGCCAGCCCGGCGTAGGGAATGGCGAGGTAGCCGACCTCGGGGAAGTCTTGAGCCGATGCCCACGCGATCCACGGGATAAAGACGGCCTGCGCGAGGAGACCACCCGCGATCAAGACAACGATCAGCGCCTTGAGGAGGCTAAGCATGAATCTGTTCATATATTGATTATCGATAGGGATCTATCGTTTGTCAATAGATACTCCGGGCGCGGGCCACGCGTGCTTGGCGGAGGCTTGCCCGGCGGACGCTCGGGCTGGGTTTCGCTGTCTGGTCGCCTTAGGCGTTCGCACCTAAGTGCGACACACGAACTACCCCAGTTCTCGGTCGAGGTCCTCCAGCGGCACTCGTCCACCATCGTCGGCGGCTCTGGCTGCACGGTATGCCTGGACATCCGCGGCCATCTCCAGACGTTCCAGGGTCTCGAGGTCTTCTTTGCTAATGAGCACCGCCGCCACCTTCCCGTTCCGCGTGAGTGCCACGCGCTCGCCACCGTAGGTCACGTGTCCGACAACGTCCGAAAACTCGGCGCGGAACTCGCGGCTGCCGATGCGGCGACTAATGGTGCTCATGTGTACTTAGCGTACTTTGCGTACACATATGACGCAATGGCGAGCCAGCACTCGGCGAGGCGGCGACCGCCACCGGGCTGACCGAGCACACGCTGCGGTACTACGAGCGCGAGGGCCTGGTGGGGCCCATCGATCGCGATGCGTCCGGCCACCGGCGCTACGCCGACAACGACGTGGCGTGGATCGGCGTGGTGACGTGCCTGCGCGATGCGGGACTGGGCATCGCGGACCTGCGCCGATTCACTTCCTTGCTGCGCTCTGATGGTGAGGCTTGCGAGCGTGTGGAGTTCCTGACCGGGCGGCGCGACGAACTGGTCCGCCAGGCCGGTGCGCTGGCTGCCGCCGTGAAGGTGCTCGACGAGAAGATCGCGTACTACGGGAGCCACTGAGAGCGGGCGCCTCTGTGCCTGTGGTCGCTCCTGCATGCGGCCGACGCTCGGGCTGGGTCCCACTACCAGGTCACCTTGGGCGCGCGCCAAGAAGTCGCTCCCTCACGGCGGTCAGGCTTGATCCCCTCGGAAGCGACTTCTCGACGCACTGGGAGTCGGGTGGGGACACCCAGGCCGGGTTGCCGACCTGTTGTTAATATACCCCTATGAGTGTGAAGCGTTCGGTGGCGGTCTACGCCAGGATTTCGCAGGACAGGTCCGGGGATGAATTGGGCGTGACGCGGCAGTTGCGGGACTGTCTCGCGGAGGCCGAGCGGCGCGGGTGGGTGGTCGCTGAGCAGTACGTGGACGACGACGTGTCCGCGTACTCGGGCAAGACGCGCCCCGCGTATGAGCGCATGTTGCGGGACATCACCGACGGCTTGCGCGATGCGGTGATCGTGTGGCACTTGGACCGCTTGCACCGCCGCCCGATTGAGTTGGAGCAGTTCGTGGGCACCTGCACCAGAGCGGGCCTCACGGACGTGGTGACGCTTCACGGGGATATCGACTTGGCGAAAGGTGACGGGTTGCTCATGGCCCGAATCGTGGGAGCCGTGGCCGCGAATGAGTCGGACTCCAAGCGGCGCCGTGGCGCTCGCAAGGCGTTGGAGATTGCCGAGTCGGGGCGCCCACTCATGGGAGGACCGCGCCCGTTCGGTTACGACGATGACCGGGTGACGATTCGAGAGTCTGAGGCCGTGGTGATTCGCGACGTGGCGGAGCGTGTCCTGGCCGGTGAAGCGCTCACGGCGATTGCCCGATCCTTGGAGGATGCCGGAGAGTCCACCGTCGGGGGTAACCCGTGGAACCCCGGGACGCTTCGCAACTTCCTGTTGGCGCCCCGGTATTGGGGTATGCGGGTCCATCGCGGCGAGGTAATTGGCGAGGCGACCTGGCCGGGCATCCTGACGCCAGAGCAGGGCGAGCGGTTGCGTTTGCTGTTGACGGACCCGAGGCGACGCACCAACCGGAGCGCCCGCCGCTACCTCCTGACCGGCATGCTCCGATGTGGCCTTTGCGGGTCCAAGTTGTACTCGTCACCCAAGGAAGGCGTGCGTCGCTACGGGTGCATGCCTGGGCCTGGGCGCACCAACTGTGGCCGAATCTTCATCTACGCCGAGAAGTTGGAGGCCCTGATCGCAGATGCGGTCCTGATGCGCCTGGACTCACCTCGTCTGGTCGAGGCGATGACCACCAGCACCGACCGCGCCGAGGTTGCCACCGTGGGCGATGCCATCGTTACTGACACCGCCCGCATGGATGACCTCGCGGCGATGTGGGCAGACGGCGAACTGTCACGCGAAGAATGGAAGACCGCGAGGGACCGGCTCGAGGCTCGAGTGGTGGCGAACAGGCGCAGCCTTTCCAGGCTCACCCAACGTGACGCCATCGAGAACTACGTGGGGCAAGGCGAGGCGCTGCGCGTCACCTGGGAGTCACTGGACTTATCCCGCCAGGCGGCCATCGTGAAGGCCGTTCTCGATCACGCCATCATCATGCCCGCGACTAAGCCGGGTCGGAACGGACTGGACCCTGACAGGGTTGTTCCCCAGTGGAGGCTGTAGGCGGTCGCGCGCGCCTGGCGGCTTGCCGCGCGTCCCGCCTATCAGCACACCCACACGGGAAAGCACTCCCAGGTCAGTCACCACTACCGGCACCCCCTGGGCGGCGCACGACGCGACCAACCACTGCCGCACCTGGGCAGGCGTGAGACCGTGCGCGGTCACCTTGTCAGCCACGACTCACCGGCCACTGTGCCCACACCGCCGGCGGACCCTGCCAACCCTCGTGACCATCCGAGGTCCACACCTTGGTAGGGGGCGACTCAAGCGTCTGTGACGCTTGGTCGATCAGCGCATCCCGAGACCGCGCATACAGGGAGACCTTGGTGGGTTGGTAGCCCTGCGCGACGTCGTACCGGTGAAAGCCCAGCACCCGGGCGCCCGGATCAGTGAACGTCTTCGCCACGTACTTCGACAAGTACCCCGCAGCTCTGCGCGCCTCATCCAGATCGGTTGCCCCGTGGCCTATGTCGCCCAGTAGCTTGATGTGGACGAACCCTCGACCCCACGCCTCAGCGATCAACCCACGCGGCACGAACCGTCCCACCGCGAAATGCAGGTGCAGGCCGTGTCCAGTCTTGTGCCACTCAGGCACCCACACATACGGCAGTGCCTCCCCATCGAGCCCGGCACGCACGTTCCGGAAGAACTCCGCCACATCGGCGCGCACCTGCGCAACGTCGTGGCAACCCTCGCCCGCGTAGGTGAGCGTGCCCAGGCGGTTTAGCCGGTTCGCGGAGCAGTACCGGCGAAGCCTTCCCCGAGCACGACGACCCGCCTCGATCGCCGCCCGCTCAGGGTCAGCCGCGCTGCCCTTAGCCACGTACGACGAAGCATCACGACGCGGGATCGACGCTCGGAAGCACCCGCCACCCTCACCCGCAGACGGGTACAGCGACAGGTACCAACCTGGCTTGCTGTCCGTGGTCATGGCGGGCTCGCACTACCTTCAAATCGAGATGAAGGTTGAGCACTGTGACCTGGCGGGCTTGCAACGAATCAGGCGCCGGGGAGCAATTGCTCAACCGATTGATTCGGCGCCATTTAGTCAGTTAGGTCCCGTGCGTGGAGGACCGCGTTTAGTTCGCACCGCCGTGCCCTCAGTATGCCTCGCACAGCAGGCGAATATCAAGCGTGTAGTTCGGGCACCCCTACCCGAAGTTCGAGGGGCCCATCAAGCCGAACGCACCGCATCCCGGGCACAGCCAGGCGTCGCCATCAGGCCCAGAGAACCCGATACCCTCGTGCACCCGCGAACGCTGCGACTCCGACACCCGCGACAGCAACGCGTTCGGGGCCATCCACTCAAGCCCGCCCTTGCCGCAATCGGAACACGAACGGCGCATCATGACCGACACCGGGTCGGGTTGGTAGCGCGAGAAGGATTCACCTGACATGCATCCACCCTGGCACAGACCACCGACAGCCGCCCGAGTTATGTTGCAGATTCAAGTGAAGTGCCGACCGAGCGAGGCGCCCTAACTCTCAAGGTGACGGCAGGTGCCGTGTGTGTACGTGTTTTCGATGCATTCAAGATCGCCGCGCACCGGTGAACCCGACAAATCGAACTTCAGAATGTCGCCGTTCATGTACTCAAGCTCTACAGCAACGAGTTCCACGTAGGCGATTGACTTGCTATACCAAACCTTGCTGAAGGACAGGTTCACATTTCCTCCCGCATCCAGTGGCCCCGTGTACCGCAGCCGTGCGGTCGTCGTGTTCCCGATCTCGGACGCCACGACATCATCGACCGAGTTGTAGGGGACCACGTCGAAGATCGCGTACTTCACGGTCCCTGAACCTACCGGCGAGATGCGGATCTCGACGTCGACGCCACCGGCGCTATCCGGGTACCTGACGCCGATCACGTCCCCGGCAAGGACCCCGACTCCGTCAGAAATGGGTTCATGGATCGAGAGATCGAGATGGTCCTTGATGTTGAGCGGCTCTTCCGAAACGGTGGGCGACGCCACTGGTGATGCTGCACTCAATTCCGGTGGGTAAGCACCGCCAGTGCACCCCGCAACTAGCAGAGACGACACGAGAATTATCGGCCATACGCTTCGCGTCATTGCCCCCTCCGTTTCTGAAGTCAATACTAGACCACCGCGCGCCAGCACGCGTAGAAGTACTCCTCGTTTGCCTACTGCGCGAATTAGCGGCAGGCCGGGTTCCAAGGCCAACCATTGCGGCATCCCGTTTGGTTGCGGGACGCACATCCGCCCAAGGTCTCGTGAAGTCGTCGGCTGGCGAACTTGTGTCGGGTCCGGCATTCTTGACACATGACCATCGCAGAAGCATACGAGACGGACCCGCCCTTTGAGGTGTTTGGTAGCCCGGAGAACTGGGACGGCGTCCAGACCATCTCCATCGAGACTTCGGCCTACTGCTTCGGCTATGGAGAGCACAACGTGATTTCCGTCGTGCAGGTAGCCGACGTCGTGGCGCTTGCGGGGATTGACGTCGCCGCAATCCCAGTGCACACGGCAGAGTTGAGGCGCGACCCGAACGGGCACTGGGTCGCAGTCACGACGGACTTCGCGTCCTTGCCCTCGACTTGGCCTCAGGCATTCGTCTCGCTGCACAGACACTGGCGTTAGGCGAACACCCCTGAGCACCGAGGCGGAACAAGAGGCGGAACAACCCGTGGAACGACGGGTTGCATGGAGAGCACGCAGGGTTGACGACCTCCATACAACCAGCAAGTAGTTGCCAGTGCCACGCACGATGCACCGCCCGTCAAAGAATGGGCACCAGTGCCACATATGCCGGGTGGATTGGCGACAGGCCGGGTTGCCGACTGACGTTGTGAACTCCCGCAGGGGACGGGGTCTAGCGATTGCCCCAGGGTGGTCTGCGCGACTCCGAGATTCCCTCGACAAGTGCATATGTGGCGACCATGTCCGGCAGGCAATCGCGCATGACGTCTGCGAGGGAGGCATCGGTCATCATCACCTGGCAGCAGAGTTGGGCGGCAATAACGATCTCGTCGGCAAGGTCGGGCCGGTCGATGTCCTTCGGAATGCTTAGCGTGCCGTCCCGCAGCAGATCAACATAGAACCCGTTCTGCTTATCGGTATCCGCCTCGCGCGCGAACCTTCGGTACATCTCTCTGACCTCGTGGTCAGAGACGGTGACAACCTCGCCGGGCTTCTCGTCGGGAGGCACAAACCAGAAGAACCGGATTATGCCCGATGCCTCATCGGCCGTCGCGAACTTCTCGATGTGGCTTCTGCCGTGGTCACGTAGACGTGGCACATCGACTGGCTCGTCGCTCCTGGACTTCCACCGCTCCCAGCACGCGTCGAAGATCCACTCGGACTTACCCAACTCCTCCTGCGCGAGGACGACGAGCGCCTGAGCGCGAGCGGGGGAAGTCGGATACAACGTGTGGGCATCAACTATGAGGCCCGCAGCATTATCTACGAGCGCTCGCCAGAATGCCCGAGCTGCGGTCGGAGTCATCGTCGTCACATCGCCAGGCTAGAGCGTCAACCGACCCAAAACTTAGGACGCGACCCGTTTAGGGGTGGATTGACGACAAGCGGCGTTGCCTTCACACGTGGGCTCACTAGAGCGAAGAGGCCTATTGCTTTGAGTACCGCCGCAACTTCTCGTTGACCTTCTTCGCGAAATCACTCTGCTGCGTAACCTGCTTTTTGCGTCCTTGGGAACCCCAGGACGTATTGCAGATGTAGCACTCGTGCATGCCATCGGCCTTCGTCTCGTATTCCGTAGACTCGCACATCGGGCACTCAATCTCGTATGACGGCATGCGCCGATTCTCGCGCAACTCGCTGAAACTGTCGACTGCAAGTCGCAAACAGGGTGTAGCCACGAGTTGCCTCTTTGAGACTGACCGGGTGCCGCCCTCTTCCCCAAGTGGGGACCCACCCGCCAAAGGGCATCCCACTGCGCACTCCGCGAACGGGGTGGATTAACGACAGGCCGGGTTGCCCACATCAGTATGCCCACGCGCGTGTGGGTGGGTAGGGGTCAAGTCCCGGGCACCGCCAAACCGGCTGTGAAGCGCCGCCGGTGCCGGCGAAAGGAGATGCGGCGGACAGCGACGCACTTCAGGGTTCCAGCGTTGAGCGCGGCACTCCCGCCCACGTCCGCCCGCGAGGTGGCCCAAGTTCGAGAGCACACTCATCGTCCCAGAATCTGGGCGCTGATATCGTCTGGTTGTGGCTACGCTTCTGCACGTTATGTCGGACCTCCTGACGCCGCGAGAGTGGGACGCGCTTCGTAACTGGTTATCCGCGCTCGTCGGCTTAGGTGCTCTCACTGTCGCCCTTCGGACCTATCGCCGCAGTGTTCGACTTAGGCGCGAGGAACAGGCGCGACTTGTGTACTCCAAGCTAACTGCGGTGAGCTTCCACAACGAGGGCGAGACCTTTCCGGTACTGCCGGATGGCGTGGAGATGGGCTACACCGCGGGGGGAGCGATTGTCGTGCCCCGTGGGGACTCAGTGTTGGGGTCCGCGATGCTCGCAGTGGAACCAGCGATCACGCTCACGATCGGCATACACAATGGCAGCAAAGAACTGGTCGGACCGGTGAAAGTTCAAGTGATCAACGCCGGCCTAGATTCAGCTATCGATGGTGTGGCGATGATCCTTGGCGCGGTGGACCCCGAGAGCACAAAGCAAGTCAATTTTATCTTCGCAAACCCGGTGCACCCTGGCCAACCGGGTTTGGCCGCGCGAGTCGTGTTTCGCGATTCAAGTGGCAGATGGTGGTGCCGCCACATGTCCGAGCCGATCGAGTCAGTTCACGATGACCCCGAGAATGCGATGATGCCTAAGGTCCACCGTGACCACAGCGTCCGGCTCGCTCTCGCGATGGGCCTGACCCCCTCGCCGGAACCGAAGCTTCTTCTGCGCGTTCGATGGCATCGTTTTTGGCGTGCGCGACGTGGCAAGACGCCGATCCCCTAGATGTGTGCGGGGACTCACACCATCGAAGGTGGTACCGAATGGCACCGCTGACGAACTCAGCATCGTCCATCGCTTACACCACCCGGGCGACGGCGTCGGCGTTTCTAGGGATCAAGCCTGGCCGTCGCCGCGGCGCCCACGCCGTTGGCCGGAGAACATGATCAGCGCACAGGGCGACGACGAAGATCACTGACCTTCATCGGCGGCTGTCGTGCAATGTCCACCGGAGACAGTTCAGGCTCGACATGGATCCACGACCCATGATGCACGCAACTCGCTTTGCAGAGTGGATTAGCACCAAGCCGGGTTAGCCACCTTGCTCTAACCCCTCCGGGCCTCGTCAGCGAACTCGTCTAGCGCGGCGAGCATCTCGACCGCGTCCCACACCCTGTTGCGCTTGTTGGCGCTGCGCGGGATCAGCACTCCCGCGTCGGCGAGCGTGTCGATCGCCACGTACGCCGTCGGCGCCGAAACCCCCAGCGCGCTCTGGACCACCTCGTACGTGACCACGGGGTGGGCGGGGAGCATCTCGGCGAGCCGCCAGGCCGACGCCCCCTTGCGCGCCCGCACGCGCTGGCGCCACTCGTCGGCGAGCGCCTGCAGGCGAGCGTTGAGGTCGAGCGTGAGACGCGACGCGAAGATGGCCGCCCCCGCGACGCGTTCGATCACGGGCTCGATGTCGCCCTCGCGATACGCGGTGAGCGCCGCAAAGTACGCGTCGGTCTCGTGGAGCAGCCCCGCCGAAACGGGAATGGTGGAGCCCCGTGTGAGCCCCGACTCACGCAGCATCATGTGCAGCAGCGCGCTGGCGCTACGGGCCAAGACCATGCTGACTTCTGCCGCCGGCGGCCTCCCTTGTAAACGCAACCAGTGAACGCTCTTAGTAACACTTATGGCAAAATCTGCTACTATTGACCCACACTAGTAACAGTTAGGAGCATCAGATGAGCGGCAGCAACACATGGCCCGCCGCCGCTCGCGAGACTCGGCCATGGGCCACCAACCCCGATCAGCGCGGCCCGTCGGGCAACCGTCCGAATCAGGCCGACAGGATGCTCACCGAGATTGTGGTGGAGATCCCTCCCCACATCGCCAATCGCGCCCCCTCACTGTCACCTGAGACCCACGCGGACCTGGAACGCGCCGTGGTGGCCATCGCCCGCATCGAGAGCCGCTCGGAGCACCTCGCAGGGCTTGGCGAGCTCCTGGTGCGCAGCGAGGCCGTGGCCTCCTCCAAGATTGAGCACGTCTACTCGAGCCTCGACGACCTCGCGCGCGCCTCGGTGGGAGCCGATGCCGCCGCAGGGGCGCGTTCCACCATCGCCGCCAGCCGCGCGCTCACCGCACTCGCCGCATCGTGCGCAGACGGGCCACTCACCCACGACGCGCTCCTCGCCGCTCACCACCAACTGCTCGACGGCGACCTCCTCGAAGGCCAGTACGCGGGAAGATACCGCCCGCTCCAAAACTGGGTAGGCGGCTCGGACTTCTCCCCGCGAGGCGCGCTCCACGTGCCACCTCCCGCCGACCTGGTCCGGCCGCTCATGGATGATCTCATCACGTTCTCGATGCGCACGGACGTGCCCGTGGTCGCCCAAGCGGCGCTCGTGCACGGCCAGTTCGAGTCCATCCACCCGTTCACCGATGGCAATGGGCGCATCGGCAGGGCGCTCATCGGCGCGATGTTCCGGCACAGGGGCCTCACCTCTGCGACCACGGTGCCCGTCGCCGCTGCCATGCTTGCCGACACCGACACCTACTTCGCGCACCTCGCGAGTTACCGCGCCGGCGAGGTCGAGCCGCTCGTGCGCTACGTGGCACAGTGCACCGCGACGGCGGCCGAGGCCGCACTCGTGACGGCCGACCGCCTCGCCGAGCTCCCTCCCCTCTGGGACGAGCGGGTCACTTCGCGGCGCGGCTCGGCCGCAAGAACCCTGGTCGACGCCCTTCTCACCGCGCCGGTCCTCGACATCGCGCGCGCCGAATCCGTCACCGGGGCGAGCCGCCCCCGCGCGTACGACGCGCTTGAGCACCTCACGCAGGCAGGGGTTTTGAGCGAGATCACGGGACGCTCGCGCTCACGCGTGTGGGTCGCGCAGTCCGTCATGGACGAGCTTTCCGAACTCGAGGAGCGCATTGGCCGCCGTAGCGGGCCCGGCGCCAGTTGGCGCTGACTCACCTGGCCTTCACCTCGTAGTCTGAGGGGACTCGCGTAGCCGCGAGCGAGAGGGGGCCGTGCACATGCTCAAGTACTCGGGCGCAGTCGCGGCAGCGGACTGGATCGTTCACAGCGACATCGACCCCGGCCGCCTGATCACCTTTGGGCCGGCGGGTTTCGACGCGTATGCGCGGCTGAGGTTCCTGCGGGACCCGGCCTACGTGGGCGAGCCCGAAGGCGGGACGGAACCGCTCGACATTTCACCGCGCATGCAGCTCGAGGTGCTTGGCCGCGCGGTTGATGCGCTGATCCCGTTTACAGGTTCGCCCGATCGCGGGTACTTCTGTGTGTGGGAGAGCGGCGTGACGAGCCCGTCGGCGATGCCGCGCGAGCACGCGCGTATCGAGATCCCGTGGCGCGACTCGTTCCTGATTGAGGGCCCGCTGCCCGAACTCGGAGCATGGTACGAAGACCTCCGCCTCGATGCGTATGACCACCCGTCCTTCATCTGGCCAGCGGATCACGCGTGGTGCATCGCGGCCGACGTGGATCCCCACTGGGCGGGCGTTGGCGCCAGCGCCGCCGCAATCGAGCGTCTGCTCTCGGCGCCCGGCCTCGACTGCGTGCCAGCCGACCCCGATGCGCCGATGCGCCAGTACGGCTAGAGCTCCACCTCACCCGTCACGGTGACGACGGCCCGGCCGCCGATCCAGAGTTCGCCCTCGGCCTCGGTGACCAGCACCCTCCCGTCGCGGCCAACCCTCGCGCCCTGGCGCGCTACGTACGGAGTCTTCACCCGGCCCGAGCCGGTCAACCACTGCGCGACCGACGCGTTGAGGCTTCCCGTCACCGGGTCCTCCCTCAGCGGGCCGCCTCCGTCGTTGAAGAAGGCTCGGACCTCGATCGCCGCGTCGGCGCTCTTCTTCTCAGGGCCCCCCGAATACAGCCCCACGACCCCGATGCTCTGCTGACCCGCGCGGGGCGTGAGGTCTGGCTCCAGGGCGAGCACGGCGTCGGCGTCGCGCAACTGCACGCCCAGCCAGCCGGGGCCGTTGTCGATCCACCTGGCCTCCACCACGTCGGCCGGGGTGACGCCCAGGATGGACAGCGCCACGGCGAGGTCCCCGCGGTCTACCGGACCCGAGCGGATCAGGGGCGGGGCGGCGAACGCGAGCGCCTCCCCGTCGATCCGCACGGGCACCAGGCCCACCCCGCATTCCTGCACCACCCGGCCGGGCGTGCGCGGCACTCCCCCGGCGTCCAGCCACGCGCGCGCCGTGCCCAGCGTGGGGTGGCCCGCGAACGGCAGTTCCGTGGTGAGGGAGAAGATGCGCACCCGGCAGTCGGCGGCAGGGTCCGTGGGCGGCAGCACGAACGTGCATTCCGACAGGTTGGTCCACGCGGAGAACGCGGCCATCTGCGCGGTGGTCAGAAACTCCGTGGTCAACCCCTCTGCGTCAAGCACCACCGCGAGGGGGTTGCCCGACTGCGGGGTGGCGGACGGGAACACATCGACCATGCGAAACGGGCGCGTTGTCATGCGGCCGACGCTACGGCAGACGGGTGCGGCCAGTCAGGTGACGGTGGCACCACCGCGACGGGCCACGCTCATCCGCGAACGCCATTTCAGGATGCGCCAAAACACGAAAAACGGAATGAGTCGAACCGGACGACACTCCGCCGGCGCACGCGTCAGCGAGCCAAAGCCCCCAGCGCGACCGACACCATCGCGGCGAACGTCTTCTCGCGCTCGTCGGACGGCAGCGAGTCGCCGCGCACCACGTGGTCGCTGATGGTGGCCACCATGAGCGCC
>SWCB01008904.1_pt1 | contig 17547 bp, 13 predicted proteins | sample 4692901 | NCBI WGS metagenome assembly SWCB01 (sample SAMN10267276, study PRJNA491770) | bioreactor metagenome | isolation source: DHS bioreactor inoculated with subseafloor sediment | place: Japan: off Shimokita Peninsula | collected 2006-08 | reverse complement strand
GGTTGGGATTTAGTCTCAGATCGCTCGGCGCACAATAAAAGCTATTCACACGATTGGATGGCTGAATTTGCGTTACAAATATATCGTGTACAAGAGGAGCGCTATAAGCAAACGGGTATTATCACAGCAAGAACTGAGCACCAGTTAGCGGGTCCTCCGTATTTTGTGTATGACACTATCTATACCGATGGTTTTGCTTGGAATACGATTTCAGAAAACGGTGATTTTTTACCCCAATATTCAGCGGTTGCAGTAAAAGGCGCGATGGGTATGTGGGCGTTATGGGATACTGAATACACCGATCTATTATTTGATCATATCTCACATTTATATGACCGAGAAAAAGGATTTTACGAAGGTATTTTTGAAAATGGTACTGGTTTAATAAACACATTCACATCGAATAATAACGGTATAACGATGGAAATACTCTTGTATAAACAGCAAGGGAAGTTACTGACTTATAAAGATAATATTGCTCCAAGTTTATGGGAGAAAGCATTAGAAACACCGTTTGGTTACGAAGGCCAATGCTTACCTCGTAAGCCAACAGCACGCCCGTAGTTGTGGTTGTTTGAAAGGGATGTCGATGTTGAGAGTAGCTGTTGCCGTTAGTCTAGCTTTATCATTATCTGCTTGTGGGGTGGTGTATAAAGGTGTGCAAGATGGAGTTTCCTCTATTAACGAGTCGCAAGTGATTCGTCAGGGGCGCTTTGGCGAGCTTACAGAACTTGAAATTGAATGGGCTAGGGTAGCGTGGAAATATGTTGAAAATAATACGCAGCTTAGTACCGGGTTAGTGAATACTATCGATAATTACCCGACAACCAACATGGCAGGTCTGGCGGATTATTTATTGGCCTTAACTGCTGCGCGTGAATTTGAATTTATTACCAGTAAAGAACATGATGAACGCCTATCGTTAGCCATTAGTTTTCTTGCCAAAATGAACCTCGGGCCGACTGGGGTTCCCAATAAGGTTTACAGCACAAATACTGGTCAAAAAGTAGATTATGGCAATCAACCTGGTGATATTGGTTGGTCGTCGATTGATGTTGGACGGTTATTAATCGTTCTAGCCATTATTAAGCAGCGTAATCCAGAATTTTCAGAATACGTTGATAAAGCTGTTTTACGTTGGAATTTTTGTGAGCTAGTCAGCCAAGATGGGGAACTATATGGTGGGGCAATTAATGATGGGCAGATATTTCGTTACAAAGAAGGTCGACTAGGCGTCGAAGAATATACATCTTACGGGTATGTAGATTGGCATATTGTGCCAGAAAAATCGATGCGATTAGACCCGTACGATGTTGCCACAATAAATGGTATCGATCTGTTATTTGATGGGCGAGATCCTCGCCATTACGATGTACTTCGTCCTGTTTATAGCACCCCGTATTTATGGTTAGGCCTTGAGTTTAATTGGGATGATATTAAGGATACATCGTCAAATGATGCTACACACAGTAATCAAGCGTTATCTGCAATGGCAGATTCAATCTACCGTGTACAAGAATCACGGTGGGATGTTGATCGTATCTATACCGCTCGTGGTGAACACGTCGTGAGTGGTGACCCCTATTTTGTTTATGACAGTATTTATGCATTAGGTACACCTTGGATAACCGTCGCTGAAGATGGAAGTTCGCATGATGAATTAGCGCTAGTATCCACACGGGTTGCATTTCAAATGTGGACATTGTGGAAAACAGATTATACCAACCGGTTACTTATATTGGTGAAAGAATTATATGACCCAGAACGAGGCTGGTATGAAGGGCGTTATGAGTTAACCAGTTCTTATGAAAAAAGTATTACGCTAAAAACCAATGCAGGTGTATTAGAAGCCCTGTTATATAAATCGAATGGGAAACTCTATAAGCCACAGGGTGATAAAGAGTATCGTGATGTACAATTTAATTCGCGCTTCTATCACCCTGGTAAATGCAATGTGGAGACTTTTCGATGAGCCGAATATTTATATTAAAGCATAAAATAAAATTGATGTTATTTATCAGTTTGATTGTTTTGTGGGTACAAATAACACCCGTAAAAGCAGCGGTGGAAGATATTGAATTGCCTCCATACAGTAAGGCTACGTATCTTGTCAGTCAGGGAAAATATAAGCAAGCATCAGAACAATGGCATCAACTAACTATTATTATATTAAGCTCTGAGGCAAAGTTAGGTCGCAAAAAAATGTGGCAATATGCTGGTCTTTCAGAAGCATTAGCGGCTATTTCTGCTGATAAAAATAACAATGCTGAGGCGTATCAATATTGGGCAGACAGTACTCGATATTTAATGACGGGAGGAATAAATTGGGAAAAAATGCGAAAAAATTTGCATCGGCGTTATGAGCGCTCAAATACTCAGTTATCTTCTCAATTACAGATTAATGACTTATCTGCTGGTATTGATGAAGAATGGCAACAAGAGTTAACAATGCTGCAAGTATGGGATGATAAGTTAAGTATATTTTCTTTTAATGCTCCTAAACTAGGGTTGCAAGAGAACGTCAGTAAACAGGTAAAACCTGCTCTTGCTGTTATGCCGCAAGCTGTTTATCAACCTCCTTCGGCAACTGGAAAAAAATTGAGTGGAATTAAAACTCAATTTAATCATGAAAAAAATATTGTACCTGTAGATGTGAATAATGGCAAAGTTGTTAGTAATGATGCAGCCAAAAATAGTACTGTCGTTGTCGATAAGAACGTCTCTGTTAATGATGGATCAGGTGATAATATAGACGTCTCTGAGAGTGTAAATAAAGAAAAAGACAATGTGACGGTTGAACAGGTTGTTTCAGGAAATGTTTCTACAAGTAACAAAAAATTGAATGTGGTTTTATCTCCAGTTGAAGAAGTTAAATTTAAAGAAAATGAAGTAACTCAAATAAATAAGGAAGTTATCGATAATTCAGAGGGTGATGTTGACAACCCCTTAGCGAAAGGAAACCTTGCAACCATTGAAGAGACTAATGTTAAAGCACTGCAGCGTAGAAGCTTTGCACCTGTTTCATCTACGAGTGAATAGTTGTTATTGTTGTCTATTTTATTTTTCTTACTATTATTGTTTGTAAGCCCTGTTGTCTTAGGTGGGTGACTAATTAGTCTCACATAACTCACAGATAAAGGGATTTATAATGACGCCATCAGGAAAATTTATTTATCAAGAATTAGAATCTTCCAGTGATTTCTTTGACCTTACAGAAGAAGTACATCAAAAAAAATTACTGATTCTTGCAAATAAATTATATTGCCTTACTGAAGCATCAACTGAATTTTATAAAAATATGATCAAAGAGGTAAGGCGCCCTCTAGAATTTCGCCTTGCTATTAAATTGGTAGAGTCTCGTCGTTATTTATTATCACTGAACAAACCACTAACGATTGGCGTCGTATTTGCCATGTGGGGGGAACATAATAGATTAAATGTAAAGAGTGTTACTAACCCTCACGGTGAAGATTCCCTGCGAACAAAAATAAATCAGCTAAATTGGATAACAAAAGGTACATCGGTTGATTGGCATTTATACCCCGTTGATGATGGGTGTCCGCATAATAGTGTAGGAATAGCGAAGAAGATACTGGCCTCCCATGCAGATAAGAATAAAGTGACCGTGCTAGCGCTTCAAAATGCGATTCCCACTGAATCTGGCCCTTTACAGAATCTTTATCATGCTGATGATTCGCGTAAAGGTGGTGCGATTATTCATGGTTGTGAGGTTGCCTTAAAAGATAATGTCGATTGTGTTGTGTATACCGATGCAGATAACTCTGTTCACTTAGGGCAGTTGGGTTTGCTTATCGAGCCTTATATCAAAAATGATTATCAAGTTGTATTGGGTAATCGTAAGCACCCAGATTCAATTTTGGTCAAGCAGGAAGAACGCTGGGGTGTGGGTATTAAAACACTACGTCATATACAGCGAATGATAGGGCAAGAAATTTTTACTAAAGGTATTAAAGACACTCAAGCGGCTTTTAAATTATACGGTAATGTAGCTTTAAGAAAAATTGTCAAAACACCGACAGTGTATGATTTCTCATTTGATACCGATTGGATTCTTGCAGCGATGGAGATGAATCAGTCTATAACAACAGTACCTTTTGCTTTCATTGATTCTGCTGCCGAATCCGCTTCTATTGTGCAAGGGCCAATGACGACGTGGTATACCCTGCTTGATGGTTTAGTGAAGGCGGTTCGCGCAAGACATGCAGCGCACAGTACAGAGATGGCAGATGTGTTTGAACGCGAAATTTTATCTCATGAAGATCTCGAGTTGATTATTAATTGTGTGCCACCTGAACTGATCAATGCTCAAGACTCTGATTTAGGCGATCCCAATGTTATGTCTCCTAAAGCCATTGAGCAGTGGTTGATCACCATGAAATCACCTCAGACGCAGAGCGTTACTTGACCTTATATACCTAGGTTACTTGGCTATAAGTTAAACCGCTTCCTAATCATTGTGCATTTGCATGATCACCTCAATGCCTCATGCTAACTCAGCGGAAGGATTGGGGTGTTTTTTTCTTCCAATTTCAAGTGAACTTTTATTCATATAGAGCAAATGAATGTTTGATCAGCTTCAAACATAGACCAATTAAATTTTTATAAGTGTCAGTTATGTCTACAGTTGTATTAACAAATTTGTAACCTAATAGTGATCTATATGGGCGCTAACAACAAGGAGAGCAGGATGCAGTTGAAAGAAGTAATAAAAAAGTTAGCACTGATTACAACAGTCGCCAGTGTGCTTTTTACCCCACTTATTGTGCAGGCAGCAAGCGCTGAATATAAGTGGAAAATGGTGACCACATGGCCTAAGAATTTCCCTGGTTTAGGTACAGGTGCAAATGATTTAGCCAACCAAATTAATGAAATGAGTAATGGCCGTATTCAAGTCAAAGTATACGGTGCAAAAGAACTTGTCGGTGCGCTTGAAGTTTTTGATGCAGTGTCGCGTGGTACTGCTGAAATGGGGCATGGTGCAGGGTATTATTGGAAAGGAAAAGTACCTGCAGGTCAGTTTTTTGCGGCTGTACCTTTTGGCTTAACCGCGCAAGAGATGAATGGTTGGATTTATAGTGGTGGTGGTTTAGAGCTGTGGCAAGAAGCCTATGCACCGTTTGGGATTATTCCGATGCCTGGTGGTAATACAGGTGTGCAAATGGGGGGGTGGTTTAATAAAGAAATCAAAACCCTTGATGATCTTAAAGGCTTGAAAATGCGAATCCCAGGTCTTGGTGGCGAGGTATTAAAACGTGCAGGAGGCACGCCTGTATTGCTACCGGGTGGTGAAATATTCCCAGCGCTTCAGTCGGGTGCGATTGATGCCACTGAATGGGTAGGTCCGTACAACGATATGGCGTTTGGCCTTTATAAAGCCGCGAAATATTACTATTACCCAGGTTGGCATGAGCCAGGTACAACACTTGAAGCGCTGATCAATAAAAAAGCCTTCGATAAGTTACCGAAAGACTTACAAGCGATTGTATTAAACGCGACAAAAGTGGCTAACTCGAACATGTTGGCTGAATATACCGCACGAAATAATGCCGCGTTGCAAAGCCTGATTACTGATCACAAGGTTAAGTTATTACCTTACCCTGCAGAAGTGTTAAGCCAGCTGAAAACCTTATCAGATGAAGTGGTCGCAGAAGAAGCTCAGAAAGATGAAATGAGCAAGAAAGTGTATGCCTCTTATATCGCTTTCCGTGATCAAGCGGTCGATTGGCATGCTGTTTCAGAGCAAGCTTACTTGAATGCGAGAAACCCTGAATAAAGAGTCGTAATACGGTGGGGTAGAAGGCTTACCCCATTAATTTGTATGTTGTAATGAGTATTGTGTATGGACGCACCATCTCCCGCTGTTATCAGTTTTATACGGCGTATTAATCGCTTCAGTGATATTACTGGTCGGTTTGTTTCGTGGTTTGTTTTAGCCATAGTATTAATCACCTTCGTCGTTGTTGTTATGCGTTATGTGTTTAATACGGGTTCGGTTTTTCTACAGGAATTAATCACCTATTTTCATAATTATGTCATCATGTTGGGTGCTGCTTATGCACTGCTCAAAGGTGCGCATGTCAGAGTCGACATATTCTATCGCCCTATGTCGAATAAGAAGAAAGCGTGGATTGATTTATTCGGTTTTCTTTTTCTTTTGTTACCGACCTGCTTATTCATTTTTATCATTGCTTGGGAATATGTCGCCTTGTCGTGGAAAATATTTGAAGGTTCGCAAGAAGCTGGGGGAGTTGATGCCCGTTATCTTTTTAAAACCACGATTCTATTAATGCCTATATTAATGATTGTGCAAGGCTTGGCAGAAAGTATGAAGGCACTTTTAACCATTGCGGGTTATGAAGATGCAGTGAAAGCGCTCGATGAATATGATGAGGAGCACGCATTATGATTGAGCTTCTTCCTCTTTTACTTTTTGTTGTTGTATTTATTGTGCTGTTGTTTGGCTATCCCGTAGCGTTTTCGTTAGCAGGTTCAGCTTTATTATTTGCCGCAATTGGTTATGTAACTGAGACATTTGATCCTGTATTTCTTGAAGCAATACCCAATCGAATTCAAGGAATATTATCCAACGAACTATTAATCGCGATCCCACTATTTGTGTTTATGGGGGTGATGCTAGAGAAATCTAAAATAGCCGAAGAATTACTCGATACCATGGGGCAAGTATTTGGTGGTATGGCGGGGGGTTTAGGTTTATCCGTCACCTTAGTCGGCATGTTATTAGCCGCAAGTACCGGCATCGTCGGGGCAACTGTCGTTACCATGGGGTTATTGTCACTGCCGACTATGTTACGTCGGGGCTACTCGCCTGAAATATCTACAGGGATCATTTGTGCATCTGGTACGTTAGGGCAAATTATTCCTCCGTCGATTGTATTGGTGCTATTGGGGGATGTGATTTCATCTTCTTATCAACAAGCTCAGCTTGATCAGGGGATCTTCGCACCAGACAGTGTCACCGTGGGTGATTTGTTTTTTGGCGCGCTTATTCCAGGTTTGATTCTTGTGAGTCTGTACGCGCTTTACATTATTGCTATTGCGATTATCTCGCCAGAAAAAGTCCCTCCTATTCCTGAAGATGAACGTAAAGTCAGCAAAGAACTGTGGATGCAAGTGCTCACCGTTTTAATACCGCCGATTTTATTGATCGTATTAGTACTGGGTTCAATTTTAGGGGGTATTGCGACACCGACAGAAGCTGCATCGGTTGGCTCTGTAGGGGCGATAATACTGTCGTGTTTTAAACGAACCTTCAACTTGAATATTCTTCGACAAGTTATGCGAAGCACGACGGAAGTGACTGCGATGGTGTTCATGATATTAATTGGCGCATCGGTATTTTCGTTAGTGTTTCGTGGTTTTGGTGGTGATGATCTTGTTAGAGATTTTCTGATTGATCTGCCTGGTGGTGTCTTTGGCGCTGTACTATTAGTTATGATTGTCATGTTTTTATTGGGTTTTTTTCTAGATTTTATTGAAATTACGTTTGTTGTGATTCCAATTGTTGCACCAATACTACTGACTATGGGGCTAGATCCAATCTGGTTGGGAATAATGATTGCGTTAAACCTTCAAACATCGTTTTTAACACCACCCTTTGGCTTTTCACTGTTTTATCTTCGGGGGGTTGCACCTGATTCAGTCTCAACACCACAAATCTATCGAGGGGTAATTCCGTTTATTGGCATTCAATTGTTCGTACTTGGTTTGTTAGCGTATTGGCCAGCTCTTGCAACTTGGTTACCTAATGCCGTTTATGGCTAGATAGGTGCTTTCATCGTTTAGTGCTATGCATGGCTAACTATGCTTATAGTTAGTCATGTACGCATATATTCGTTTTCCTGAGAGGGTTATGAAATTTGGGAACAAAGGGGATTTATGAGAATATTCATGCGACGTTTATTTAATGATTGGATCTCATGAAAACTTGGATGCACCAGCCACGCAATATTGATGTTTCACACTACGTAGATCGATACTGGTGGCTAGAGGTTGGTGAAAGCGATAGTGGTTATGAACCCGCGCTATTAATTCCCAATCCGAATGCTAACCTCATTTTTACATTGCCGACTCAGCAATATTCCTATCACCAAGAACAGCAGGAATTGGTCGGGCAGGGTAGCCATTTACTTCACCTATGCAGCAAAGCAATCAGTATTAATGACCAAGGCAGTATTATTCGGCTTGGCATTAAGTTTAAAGCAGGTGCGCTGTATGCGTTATTTGGTATTGAAGGCAGTGAAACACAGAATACGGTTACCTCTGACTTGTCGCTGTTGCATCCATCGTTCACTCTCGCCAATATACGTCAGCTCATTGATACTGACTATGCTTCAGATAAAGAGGCGGATCAGATCAAATACAGCGTTGATAATGTGATTGAACGATTGGATAACCTGTTTTCGCAAGTTATTCAATTAGCAAAAGAAGATCGCCACAGTATATTGGTGCGTGATGCGTTGAGTCTACTTGCTGATAATTCATCGGTTGGGATCGAAACTAAACTATTTTGCTCACGTAGAACTCTTGAAAGGGCATTTTTGCGTGTAACGGGTGTATCAATAAAGCAGTACGAAATGATGATGCGGTTAGGTGCCGTTCTGATGTATATCTTTAAGAACTTAACTGACCCCAAGAATGATACGAGAATAACAGAGCCTGATTGGGCTGATATCGCACAACACTTTGGTTTTAGTGATCAACCACATCTTATTCGTCAGTTAAAGCAAGCGATTGGACATACCCCAAACAAATACCTGAATACACGTAACCTGATTATTGATGTGTATGGTGATTTTGAATAAGTCGCTATTTATCTGACCACACCACACATTGTCGCTTTTGTTCAATCACCACTTTGCTTTAGAGGTTATGCTCTGATGCAGGATCTATATTAATGAAGAGTAACATTTTGCAACTTGAAGATTTAAAACAAGGTAAACCTGTTCCCCTATCAAATGCATTTACTATCCAACTTATTCGCCAAGACGATTTTACCGATATTCTAGTGATGCTTGAAAACCCGAATGTGACTAAATTTTTATTTTTCGCACCAGCCCCCGTTGAGCTGTATGAAGCGTTCTTCTTGCCAATCATTGAAAATACAGAAAAAGCCATAGCAAGCGGTGAGTGGCCAGAACATCTAACAATCATTATTCGTGATCAGAACCATCAATACATGGGCATGGCAGGTTTAACGCAAGTCATGCTGTTAGCGGGTAACTATGAAGTTGGCTTTCAGTTACCTGAGCATGCTTGGGGCCTAGGTATCGGTACATTAACATGTGAGTACTTAACTAAAGTCGCATTTGAACAGCTTAATGCACATAAGGTTGCTGCTGATTGTTATAGCCAAAATTTAGGTTCTGCAGGTGTATTACGTAAGTCAGGTTATGAGCTTGAAGGTAACCAAGCAGGGTATTTTTATACCGAAGAATTAACCGATGATCGTTTGTTATTTGGTATGACGGCAAGCCAGTACTCTGCAAAGAAATAACAGTTAAGCGATACGCTATAAACCATAGCCACTCTGAATCCTGCATCTTGAGGTGACTTGGGTATATCAAGGTGGCAATGGTTTATATCATTTTGAACCGCTTATATTAAGTTGTGGCTTCATCGACTAAATACAAGATTGATTGATAGGGAATACCACTGTGGTGTGATAATCCTATTTCACAGGTACGGCTATTACTGAATCCACGCGTACAGTTATTGGGCACTTGTTCTTTCAGTGGGTGTACAGCCGCAGCGTTAAGTTCTGGCGTGGTAAAGCCTTTATCACCCGCCCATCCACAGCATTGAATATGTTCGGGAATAATTACTTCAGATGCACAGGCATTGGCTAATTTAAGCATACTGTTTTCTAAGCCCATTCGTCGAGAACTGCAAGTAACATGTAGCATTACCGTTTCTTCAATGGGTGAAATACTTAAATAGTCGAGCAAATATTTGAGCACAAAACCTGTGGGTTCTAATATTTCCATTGGTTGCGTAAATTGCTCAATACTGCGTTTAGCACAAGGGCTGGTGTCCATTAACACGGGCCACTTTCCTTGCTCACTTGCTTGCCATAGTGCATATTCTAATTGTTGCGATTTCTGTTCTGCCAGTGCAGTCATGCCTTTGCTATCGTAAGGCATCCCACAACACTGGTCAGCTAAAGACTCAGGAATGATGATGTCAAAACCTGCTTTTTTAATCAGTGATGTGGTCACTTCAGTGAGTGGTCGACTATCGGTATTACCTGCTTGTTGACCCATAGTACGACTAGCACATGAAGGCAGGTACACCACCTTTTTATTTACTCCGGTGTGTGTCTTTGTGTTTTTCGGCTGGTGGCGGTTAGAGGTTGGCATTTCCGGCATCCAAATAGGTGTTTTACCGCCCGTTAGATTACGGATACCGTTGGTCATTTTACCAACTGTTTTTTCACCCAGTACTTTCTGAGCGAGTTCATTGGCTTTAAGCCCGACATTCACCATTTTGGTCGTTGCAGTGAAATGATCTGCCGTCCAGCGGGCGATAGGGGTAAATTTCTGGTACTTGGCAGTACGCAATTTTTTCACCAGATCACCAGTATTGATACCGACAGGACAGCGATCAGCACATAACCCCGTTGCTGCACAAGTGTCTAGCCCTTGGTATTCAAATATGTCACGCAATGCTGCTGAATTGGCGGTTTCGCCAGTGGCTTCTCGACGTTGAATCTCGCGGTATAGCACAATACGTTGGCGTGGCGATAAAGTAAGCGTACGAGAAGGGCATACGGGTTCACAGAAACCACACTCAATACAACGATCAATCAGATCGTCAGCTTTAGGCATAGGTTTCAGGTTTTTAATGTGTGATTGAGGATCATCATTAATAATGACTCCAGGGTTTAATATGCCTCGGGGATCAAACAATGCTTTGATCTGCTGCATTAAGGCATAGCCATCTTTACCCCATTCCAGTTCGACATACGGTGCCATGTTACGCCCTGTGCCGTGTTCTGCTTTTAATGATCCTTGATATTTGACCGCAACTAATTCAGCCACGGCATCCATGAAATCACCATAACGTTGTATTTCATCGGGTGATTCAAAACCCTGAGTGAAAACAAAATGCAAGTTGCCTTCAAGTGCATGGCCAAAAATAATGGCTTCGTCGTAATGGAATTGGTCAAAAAGCTGTTGTAAGTCACGCACACCTGCCGCTAAATTTTCAATGGGAAAAGCGACATCTTCAATAATAACGCTAGTGCCAACTTCGCGCACAGCGCCAACGGCGGGGAACATGCCTTTACGAATGCCCCATAAGGTGGCAACAGTGTGGGCATCGGTGGTGAAAGCGATAGATTCAATCACATTGAATTGCGCGATCGTTTGCATGATAGCGTTGCACTGTTGGTCTAATGTTGCTTGGTTACTGGCATGAGATTCAATTAACAGCGTACCGGCTTCTAAATTCAAATGCTGAATAAAATCAGGCATACCCGGTTTGTTTGCCACTGAACGCATCGCGCGACCATCCATCATTTCGACGGCTGATACGGGATCTTTGGCTAAAGCGGTAACCGCTTGGCTCGCTTCTTCAATGCTGCTAAAAACGATCAATGCAGAGGCTTTGTACGGGTGTTCGATCACTGTGTTATAGGTGATCTCAGCAATGAAGCCTAATGTGCCTTCGGATCCGATCATTAAATGTTTGATCACTTCGATCGGATCGGAATAATCGACTAACGCATTGAGCGAATAGCCTGTGGTATTTTTTAGGCGATATTTATGGCGAATACGTTGGGCTAACTCGACATTATTTCTGACATCGGTGCACAGGTTTTTAATACCCGATATTAATTCGGGCTGTTTATGTTCAAAAGCAACAATACTTTCTTCACTGGCTGTATCGAGTAGCGTACCGTCGGCAAATACTAACTTCATGCTATCAACAGTACGGTAAGAATTTTGTGCAGTACCACAGCACATACCACTGGCATTGTTTGCTACGATGCCCCCAATTTTACAGGTATTGATAGAGGCGGGATCAGGCCCTATTTTACGACCGAACGACGCGAGGTATTTGTTTGCGTCGGCACCAATTACGCCCGGCTGTAGGGTGATTTTATGTCCGTCATCGTGAATTTGGTGCTCACGCCAATCATCAGTCAATGTGATTAACACGGAGTCTGATACCGCCTGCCCAGATAAGCTGGTGCCTGCTGCACGAAATGTACAAGGAATATTGAGTTGATCACAAGCTTGAATGGTGAAAATGACTTCATCAAGATCTTTTAAGCGCACGACCATTTTCGGAATTAAACGGTAAAAGCTGGCATCTGTACCGTATGCAAGAAGCTGGGCTTCTTCGGTGAAAATTCTGTCTTGAGCAAGACGGGTCGCCAACATATTTTTCAGTTGTTGGTAGTTATATTCCATTACATATCCTCAATCAAAATCACTACCAACTGGCTTGGACCATGTGCACCATAAGCCAGTGTTTGCTGTATATCGGCGGTTTTAGATGGACCAGAAACTAAGACGATATTGGTAGGCATATTGTTCTGCCATGTTTGCGTTACCATGAGTTCAGCAAAGTTGCTAACAATGGTCGAGCGTTTTATTAAGGCAATGTGACATGGTGGTACTAATGAAAGGGTTCTTGGTTCTGAAATGTCTGGCCACAACACTAATGTACCTGTATCTGCAATACCCGCACGGCAATGGGTAATACCGGCATCGACATCATTAAATAGCGCTGACTTCAAATCACTGATGTCGCAATCAAACGTCATTGTTTCTATTGCTGGTGTTTCTAATGATTGCGTGGCTTTCACTATATCGGAATGAAATTCACCTGCGGTGCCTAATGCGATGCGCGAAAACTGCTTACTTACAACGATGTTTTTAATTACGTTATTTAATGCATCACGATCTGTTGAAATAATTTCAGCATGGCTGGCAGATAAACCATCAATAAAGCGTTGTCTTGTGAGTTGAGCATCGTTGCTTACCCACGGTTGATAGGTGATGGTTTCCATTGCTTTTGCTTCAGGCTTGGCGTCACGAAGACGGGATAGAATCGCATTTCTTGACGTACTCATGATTTTTCTCCCTGTTTCCGAGCTTTGATTAATTGGTGCAAGGTTTTACTGGCGGGTTTAGGCGCTGTTCGGCATTGTGTCCATGGCCCTAGGTTACTGGGCATCAAGGCTTTCATCTTGGTGGCTGACCATGTACCCATGTGATAAATCGACGGATGTGATGCTGCAAATGCAAACCCTTTCATTGCCAAAGATTCTGCTTTACTGGCTGCGGCTTCTTGCCCTCTCATCGCTGGCATATCGGGTTTTGGCGGGTTTTTTGCTTCATTGCGTAAGCGTTGTAGCATCTCAGGAATAGGGATCCGCACTGGGCATACTTCACCACATGCCCCACATAAGCTTGATGCGGTAATCAAATCTTTGGTTTTTTCTAATCCCATCATATGGGGTGAGATGATCTTACCAATCGGTCCTGGGTAAACGGTGCCGTAAGCGTGCCCACCAATACGGGTATAAACAGGGCAGTGGTTCATGCAAGCACCGCAACGAATACATTGCAGTGTCTTACGCATTTCCTCATCGCGGAACGCCTGCGAGCGGCCATTATCAAGTAATACAAGGTGCACTTCTTCAGGACCATCTAATTCACCATCACGACGGGGTGAGCTGATCATATTGAAGTAGGTGGTAATCGCTTGTCCGGTTGCTGAGCGAGTTAACGCGCTATAAAGAGGCGGTACATCGGTTAAGAATTCCACCACCTTTTCGATACCAGTAATGGCGATATGTACATTCGGCACTGTCGTACACATACGCCCGTTGCCTTCGTTTTCTACTAAGCACAATGTACCTGTTTCTGCGACTGCAAAGTTAACGCCAGATAAGCCAATATCAGCATCATGAAACTTTTGACGTAAACGACTACGACCTGTTTGGATCAGTTCATCAACATCGAGCGTTGGTGTAAAGTTATCGAGGTTTTTCTCAAACGTATCACTGACTTCTTGTTTGTTTTTATGAATTGCGGGCATGATGATATGCGAGGGCTTATCGCCATCGAGTTGAACGATGTATTCGCCCATATCACTTTCTAAACACTCGATACCCAGCTTTGCCATTTCATGGTTGAGTTCAATTTCTTCACTCACCATCGATTTGCCTTTCACAATACTTTTTGCATTATGGCGTTGAGAGATAGCGGCAATAATTGCGTTAGCTGCTTTAGCGTCTTGAGCCCAATGCACCTGAATACCATTGTTGGTACAATTGGTTTCAAGTTGTTCAAGTAAATCGGGCAGTTTGCTAAGGCAACGCTGACGAATCGCTTCAGATAAATCACGAATGTGTTTTTCTTCTGCGGGATCAGAAAAAGCTGTTTTACGTTTGTCTTGCAAGTAGTCCATTGCGCCACGAAAGTTTTGACGCAGTTGTGGATCGGCGAGTGCCGCTTTAGCTTGGTCATGAAAATGTTCTGGTGCCAGTTCTTGTATATGAACACCGTTATTTGATTGGCTCATCTTATTTTCCTCCCGTTCGCTCTAATAAAAAGCTCGCAAGGTGACGGCCACGCATAGGTTTACCTTGGTATTCCAGCGCACCGTTAATATTGAGCAAACAGCCCCAATCAGCACTGACAAATTCACTGGCTTGGGTATCTGATAAATGGCGAGTTTTATCTTCGACCATGGCTTGGCTTATATTAGGATGGCGTACTGCGAAAGTACCACCAAAGCCACAACATTCACTCTCATAGGCTTGCTCACGAATTTCAACATTATCGAGTTGAGTAAGCAGTTGAGTTGCAGTAACGTGCACGTTCATTTCACGACGAGCAGCGCATGAGGTATGCATAACAACCGACGTGCTTTCTCCTTTATCGTTGAGCTTTACTCGACAGACGTTAACCAAAAATTCAGTCATTTCAAATACACGATCGCAGAAAGCATCCACGTGTGCTTGGTTTTCATCGTCTTTAAATAAACGACGGTAGTGATGATGCATCATGCCACCACAAGAGCCTGATAATACGACAACAGGCCAGTTTTCAGTAAAGAGATCCATCTGGCTTTGCGCGACTTGTTTGGCTTCTTTATCGTAACCCGAGCTATAAGCCGGTTGACCGCAACAAGTTTGCTTTTCGATGAAGATCACTTCGATCCCTTGTTGTTCTAATAATGTAATGGCATCAAGACCGGCTTCTGGATCAAACATGTCAACTAAACACGTAGCATAGAAATAGACTTTTACCGGCTTTGCAGGGTAGATACGCATTAGTGTTCTCCTTTATCGCTATTCAGTCTTTATTCTAGTGCGCTCTTTTAGTCAGTGACTATGGGCATTTATATGATCTGAATAGCGAAATAGTTTGGGCTTAGGTTTATTCCCTAAGCCTATGCTGAAAAATGTGGTCTTTGTAAACATGGGCGTGTTGTAAACGTGACGCTGTGTTTAACCTTGTTGAGCAAGCATCAGGGCGTCGGTAATATTGAAACCATAGATGATCACTAAACCAATAACACCTGTTGCAACAAGGTAATAGAAGGTAGGGATTACCGTTTTACGCAGTGTTGCACCTTCACGACCCAGCAGCCCAACAGTGGCTGATGCCGCCACAACGTTGTGAATGGCAATCATATTACCGGCTGCTGCACCGACAGCTTGAAGGGAAACAACCGCGGCACTTGATATGGTTAATGTTTGCGCCACTTCGAACTGAAATTGACTAAACATCATATTTGAAACGGTATTAGAACCTGCAATGAATGCACCTAGCGCACCAATAGTGGCACTAAGAGCGGGAAAGAACTCACCGACCAAACCTGAGGCAAAGTGGGCTGTGGTTACAGGCATACTGGCTAAATCAGCCGCGTTAACACCTGAGTTTATAAAGATACGTACCATCGGAATGGTAAACACCAATACAAAACCTGCGCCAACCAGTGTTTTACTTGATTCGTGAAGTGCATTGGCTAAAGGCTTAACACTGCGTGATTGTAATAAAACAGCAAGTAATGCAACGAAAACCAAAATACCACCCGGTAGGTATAGCGGTTGAATTGCGGCATTAACGCCTGTTTCGCCTAAGATGTTGCTGAACGATAAGCTAATACCTGTTAAGAAGCCTTTGAAATCAGCGCTAACGCGACTAGCCACAAGTACCACAGCCAATAACACGTAAGGTGTCCAAGCAAGCGCGAGGCTCATTGGTTTTTTGTTATCGTCTTTCAAATCCATTTTCAGTGAGCCTAACCATTCTTGAGGCCACTTGTTTTCGTTTTCAAAATCCCACTTTGTTTTAGGTACAAGAAAGCCTTTTTTAGCTGCTGTTACCACAATCGCGAGGCTCACTAAACCACCAATCAATGATGGGAACTCTGCGCCAAGGAAAACACCCGTTAATGCGTAAGGTACAGTAAATGCCAAACCTGCAAAAATAGCGAAAGGCAGTATATCTAACCCCTCAGTCCAGCTTTTGTTCTTCCCAAAGAAGCGAGTCAGCATCATTGCCATTAGTACAGGAATAAATGTACCGACGGTTGCATGAATGATGGCCACATTGGTTGTGATTTGCTGTAGGTAGAACTCCCACGTTGAACCGCCAGAAACTAGAATTTCAGAAATATTGTGGGTATCAAGGCCTTTGTTAACACCAACAATGATGGGTGTACCTACAGCACCGAATGATACTGGGGTAGATTGAATCATCATCCCCATTAAGACTGCAGCTAAAGCGGGAAAACCGATGGCAACTAAAAGTGGGGCAGCAATAGCAGCAGGTGTACCAAAACCAGATGCACCTTCAATGAACGAACCAAAACACCAAGCAATGATGATAGCTTGCACTCGGCGGTCGGCAGAGATATCGGTGAATCCATTTCGGATAACACTGATAGCACCTGTATGTTTCAGCGTATTGAGTAAGAAAATAGCGCCGAAGACGATCCATAGAACCGCAACGGTTATTGCTAATCCTTGTAGGGATGAGGCAATAACACGAGTGGCAGACATATCCCAACAAAATAGTGCCACAACAACTGTCAGCGCAAAGGCGACAGGCATGGCACGTTTTGCTGGCCAGTTCAGGCCGACCAGCAACACGGCTGAGACCATTATTGGTGAAAATGCGATTAACGCGAGTAGGGTATCATTCATGATTGTGTTTCCTTCCTTCGTACAGCTGTTGTGTCGTAATAGGTATGTTTAAAATAGAGTGAAATTCGTTTATCGTTATTTTTATTTGTTGTTATATTGTATGTTCACATGCGGCTTTCTGTGGGCCTCCTTGTGATTCATTTGTTAACTTAATGTAACGGTACTCCTTTATTTTTTTTCAATATAGAGAAATAATGAAAAAGATTATTTCCAAAAGTGGGCTAATGATGGCAAAAACAGACGACCTTATCCTGTTTGCTCAGGTGGTAGAACAGGGTTCTTTTAGTAAAGTGGCAGAGCTTAATTCCCTTACAAATTCAGTTGTTAGTAAGCGT
>SWCB01014839.1_pt1 | contig 17615 bp, 11 predicted proteins | sample 4692901 | NCBI WGS metagenome assembly SWCB01 (sample SAMN10267276, study PRJNA491770) | bioreactor metagenome | isolation source: DHS bioreactor inoculated with subseafloor sediment | place: Japan: off Shimokita Peninsula | collected 2006-08 | reverse complement strand
TTTTTGTATGACTTCAATAGTTCAAAGAACTCTCTTTATAAATCTTTCCCCGACCCTAAACACAAATGTGCTTTTTGTCGTTTGGGGCTGCAAAATTACAAACATTTTTTAATCCTGCAACTCTTTTGGAAAATATTTTCAAAAAACTTTTTTTTCCTCCGCGCTCAACTCTTTGGTTTCTCGCGATTGGGATTGCAAAAGTACACTCTTTTTCATTACTCGCAACTTTTTTTAAAACTTTTTTTAATCTTTTTATTCACCAATAACTTCAGGTATTCGCTATCAGCAGTTTAGAATTCGCAAAAAGTTTTCTTTTAAAAAGAGTTCTGTTGGTATTATTGCGATTTGCCTTTATACCCTCGCGCTATTTTAGTACAATCCGGAAGGTTTTTACGAATCCATCAGTCTTTATACTGATCAAGTAGAGGCCTGATTTACTCAAATTGTATGATTTCGGGCTCAATTGAATGTAATTATCACCTTGCAAAAGTTGTCCTGAAAACAAATTTCCGACTTCCCTTCCTGTAATGTCATACAAATCAATAGTTGTATAAGCAGGCTTTCTCATGAAGATTGGGATGGTTAAATCTGTGGTAGCTGGATTGGGATAAGGTATAGAAATGGTAACATTACCTTCATCTTCAGGATTGATACCCAGACCAGTTAGGGGCTTTGCTAGTTTTTTTGTACTGTAAAGCCTGTATTCACCAGGCTTAAGTTCAAGCGGAGCTGAAACTGCCTCGATATTGAGCGAGTCTCCGGTAAAATATTCATACCATATACCAGTTTTGGTAAATCCGGGAGACATTGTTTCTGATGTGACATTAAAATTGCCAGCAACAACTACGTCCATTTCGGCATCCCTTAGCACTATACTTTTCATATATCCGGCTAACGAGGTTGTGAAATTAGTCGTTTTAAATACATTGTGCTCCTGGCGTAGCTTGATCATCGCGGAAACAACATTTTTTAATGTTCTTCTTCTAAAATCCTGTGTGTAATCCCATCGGATGGGCTTTTCGCCGGTGCGCCCGTTGAAATCAATGCTGTAATCGTATCCAAGTTCGCCAAATTGCCAAAGCATTTTTGGCCCTGGAATGGAATAAAAGAATACATTGGCCAACTGCACCCTTTCGAGTGCTATGGTAGTATCTCTGATTTTGTATTCAGGATTGGTCATAATACCTTCCTTTAATATACGGTACATTATACGTTGTTCATCGTGGCTTTCCATGTATGAAACCAGGTTTGGTTCGTTCCAGCCCCTGGCCATATAGGATGCCCATGAAAAGTTATTGCCCGAGGATGCACCCCTGGCTGCATTGGCGAAGTCTCCGCTTGAGTTGCCCCACAGCATCATACCATAATTGGCAAGCACTTTTTCTTCGGAATTGTCGGCAAAATGCTCCAATATAACATAGGTATCCTCTTTAACCGACCATATCGTATCTGCGATGTTTTTCCAGATTGCGATGCGCGAGGCGTCATACTGACCCCATAGCCCTGTATTTCCTAGCGTGTTTGTTTGTGTGAATCCCTTCGACAAATCGAAGCGGTAGCCATCAACTTTGTAGTTCTCAATCCAGAATCTTACAACCCTATTTACGAGGGCTTTGGTTGCCGGACTTTCATGGTTGAAATCAAAACCTACATTATAATCATGCTTTGGTTCCTGATTAAACCAGGGATTATTCTCTGCCGGGCGATTGTTGGCCGCATCCCAGTATAGCATCACCATAGGCGATGTGCCGAATGAATGATTCAATACCATATCTATTATTACAGCAATGTCTTGTTTGTGACACTCATCAATGAAACGTTTCAGATCATCGGCTGGTCCATAATATTTGTCGGGTGCAAAGTAATAATTGGGATTATAGCCCCAACTGAGGTTGCCTTCAAATTCATTAACCGGCATCAGTTCGATGGCATTGATCCCCATGCTTTTAAAGTAACTCAATGTGTCGATAAGGGTTTGGTAGTCATGTTTTGCCACGAAGTCCCTTATAAGGAGTTCATATACTATAAGGTCTGATTTTTGAGGTGACTGAAAGTTTGCTGTTTCCCAGGAGTATTCAGGTTGGGCAGTTTGCAATACTGTGGCTACTCCGGATGTTTTTTCTGAAGGATAAGGGAGGATTCCCGGATAAGTAGCTTCTGAGATAAATTTGTCATTCCATGGGTCGGAGACTTTTTCAGCATACGGGTCGCCGATGCGAATTTCGCCATCAACGATGTATTGAAAAATATATTCCTGACCTGGTACAAGGTTATTAATCTGGACCCAGAACCTGTTGCCATCAGGAGTTTTGTGCAAATATCCGGCATCCTCAAATTCCCAGTTATTGAAATCACCAAGTACAAATGCATATTCTTTTTCAGGAGCATAAAGGCATAAAACGGCCGTGTTGTCGTTCAGGTAGTTTATCCCTTCAACAATGCCTGTAGGTAATTCCATCGTTGTAACAGGCTGCCGCACATAGTAATAAAATGAATCAACTGCTGTTTCAAGTTGATTGGTAGCAACGATCTTTACAAAATGCTTTCCACTAGCTTCAGCAGTAATACTATCAGTAAGGCTATTGCCGGCAACTGATTTCACGAGTCCGTTGTCCAGAAAAAGAAACAATGAATCGGCTTCATTTGCAACGCATTCAATGGCTATGGTTGCGCCTGCAGTTGTGAGGATAAATGGACTAGCAGGGCTTGTGAATTTTGTAAAAAGACCTGGCTGATAAACATCATAGAATATATCCCCGCCTGTTGCAGTTTTTCCTTCAAGCCAGTTGTTGCTAACTTGAACCCCACTGCGGAAAACAAAGGTTAGTTTTTCAATTTGTTCATTTAGCGGTACTTCGTAATATTCACGTACTGCTGGGGTCAAATAAAATCTGTATAAATCGGCGCCAATACGCTCTAATTTGGTTTCAGGGGTATTTTGCCCCCAATCGGTTTTGACATATCGCCAATTGGAAGGTCCTGTGCTTGAATCGGTAAGCACACCCGTGTGTGCATAAACATCTCCAGTATATCCGGCCAAACCTGCGTTACCTTTGGTTGCATCGAACACCACTTCAACAAGGTCATTCTCCGAGGGGAACAATGGACTAACGGTGATGGGACTATCCTGAGCCGATGTGAAATTTATGGAAATAAACAGAAGAAAAATGAAAGCATGATTTTTGATGTTCATAGAGCTAAAAGTTATAAGTGGTTGTAAGTGAAGTTTAATTCACTTTACAAAAATAGCAATAAATATGGTTGCACTGATTCAAAGGCTGCCAGAGGGTGTATGTATATTCGTGTATGTGCCTGAATAACAAGGCTCTTGTAACGAAAATGAATAATGCTATTAATAGTTGAATGATTGAATGACTATATGGAATATTCCATTTTGGGTGATGTCGGTTTTTGACTAGAATCCTTCCCTAATGGCAGACTTACTATAAATTCAGCACCTTTCCCTGGTTTGCTTTGAACCTTAATTGATCCATTGTTCTTGGTGAGAAGTTCCTGACTTAAAAGAAGCCCCAATCCTGTGCCTTTTTCACCTTTGGTGCCGGGTTTACTATGTGAATTATTTGTGAACATCGCGGCTAAATCTTTTTCATTAATGCCAAGTCCTTCATCTTTTACACTAATATTTACCTTATTATCCAAATTTGTTGCTGAGAGGTAAATTTCCCCATGATCATAAGAAAACTTGATTGCGTTATTTAAAAGGTTTCGGAATACGATGGTAATCATGTTTATTTCAGCAAATGCAATGGCTGTTTCAGGGATATTATTGATGATCCGGATGTCTTTGGCCTCGGCAATGTTGCTTATATTATTCATAATCTGTGTCAGGGCTGAATTCAGGTTTATAGTACTGGGAATAATTGCTGTGCTTTCCTGATGCGCTTTAGCCCACGAAATAAGTTGATCGAGTATTTCATATCCATTTTCTGACGCTTTGACGATGTCTTTAATTAATGAGGCTGAAATATCTTTGTCTCCTTCGCCATTCTCTTCATTTAAAATCGTTGCAAGGCTGGTTATCTGATGAAATGAAGTTTTTAGGTCATGTCCAATGATGGATAAAATTTTATCTTTCTGATCATTAAGTTCGAGCAGTTGTTTGTGTGAAATTGCCAATTCATGATTTAGCCTTTCAGCTTCAATTTCGAGTTTCATGGAACGGGTGATGTTCCTTAATACCATTAAATTACCTTTGAAAGCACTACTTTCATCAAAAATTCTTATGATTTGGATGTTTAACCAAATGTTCCCCGGCGCATTGACAGTCAATTCCTGATCGGTTATGTTGTCTGAGAGATGCTCAACACATGCATTATACAGCCAATTGATTTCTTTTAGGTCGGAATAGAAATATTTGGATTGAATGTCTAATAATTTTGAAGCAGTAGGGTTGTGGTAAATTATTTTGTATTGAGGATCGACCAGCAGTAAGGCATCTTTCAGCATTTCTGAAAGCCTTTTTCTGGCGAATGGTGCAATGTCAAACATTTTGTATTGTGTTATTCCAAACAATAGTACAATTCCTGACACCAGGAAGCTCATGACAATGATGTTGAGGCCTTCAACCGGTTCGTTGCCTGTTGCATATATGATTGCAGCCAAAAAGGGAAAGATGCATGCCAAAATGATTGACCATGCCTGGCGTTTGAAAACCATTGGCATTTTTGGAAGAGCCCTGATAATAATAATTTGTGAAACCGCCACCAGTGAAAGGGAATAGGCCACTGAAAGGTAGAATCCAATGGCGTGATGATAAATAAGAATATTGTTGCCATTAGGGTTCCATGAAAAGCCTGACCATACAAGATGGTGCATCTCATTGGTGGCTGCTAAAAGAATCAGGATAACAGGGAGAATCCAGAATACCCAAAAATTGCGGGTCAGCCTCTTATTTCGGATTTCTGCAACACCAATCGAAACCCTGAAAAAGAACGCAGCAGTGGATAACGATCCAATATATTCGAATTTGGACCAAAATATTTTTGCAGTTATTTCCGTTGAAGCAGACTCAAGGGTGGAAACCAGTGCCCAGAAAGTCACCATAATCATCATCAGTGTAAAATAATGTTGATGATTTGAATGACCCCTGGTGTGACTGTATATCGCTATTATCAGCGATACAGCGAAAGTTGCAAACAGTATCCACGTTAGACCGGTTATTGTGAAGAGCATGCTCTAAAAATTAAATATTATTACTTAGTTCGTAAATTAATTGTACTATTTAATGTAATAATAAGGGAAATGTAATCTACTTTTTTTTTAAAACATAAGTGCGGTAAATCTGTTTCTTCCTATGTCCGGTCGGATAGAATATTTTAAAGGGGTTGATTAGAATAAATATTTCTTGTATTTTTGTAATTCTAAAGGGATACAAACAGTCTGGATAATCTTCCTTTTTCCAGATAATCTTTCTCTGCGGAAAATTAAATGCAATTTTAATTAAACGGAAAATAAACTTCTAACGGTTTAAAAAATGGATGCAACAATGAAAGAGATTATTCTTGTGCCTACTGATTTTTCAGAGGTTTGTGCCAATGCCGCCAACCAGGCAGCTGAAACGGCCTCACTTCTTGGCCAAAAGGTAACGCTTCTACACGTAATTAACAATGACACAAAGGCTTTTCTGAAGAGTGAAAATTTTGATCCCTCATCAGTACTGGTCAGATTAAATGAGCTGGCCGCTGAACTACAAACCAGGTACAATGTTGATGTTAACGCGATTACCCGTGAAGGTAGCATTTTTACTGAGATTGGCGAAGTTTCCAAAGATTTGCAGGTGAGTATGATATTTCTTGGTACGCATGGTAAGGTCGGGCTTCAGCACCTAACCGGAAGTTATGCCTTAAAAGTAGTAACCTCCTCGCCAGCTCCAACCATTGTTGTTCAGAAACGAGCCTTTTCTCATGGTTTTAAAAGTATTGTGCTTCCCATTACCAGCGAGGCCGGGCCACTCGAAAAAACCCGATGGGCTGTTTATATTGCAAAAAAATTCAATGCTACCATACATATTTTATTAGTTGGTGAAGCGAATGATGCAGTTTATCAGTCATCGAAACAAATTGCCAGCTATTTTGAAAAAAATGGTGTCGCATTTACCGAGCGGGTTTCTGAGAAAAGTTCAGGTTTTGCTAAACAGGTGATTGATTACTCAACTACCATCAACGCGGATATGATCATGATTATGACCAATCCTGATAAAGGTTTTACCAGCTTTTTACTCGGAAGCTATGACGAAGACATTATCTTCAATCCATCACAGATTCCTGTGATGTGCATTAATCCCCGAAGGTTCAATTATGAAATCCTGGGACTTTGATATGGAGTTTTAACCGAATAAAAGCTCCTGCTTCGGCCGGGGCTTTTTTTATAGTGGAATCTTAAGGTATAATTGCTCAGAATCGTTTGAATGATTGAATATACTGTGAATGGACAAGCTACAATATCGCAACAAATGATGAATATCCATAATCTTCGCGATTTTATAATTGAAAAAATGAAGCGCGAACTTCCGCCAACCATCGTTTATCATAGTGTGGACCATACTATGGATGTTTATGATGCCGCTGTTCGTCTGGCTAAGCTTGAAGAACTTTCCGAAAGTGAAACCAACCTGCTCAGGGCTGCGGCATTGCTTCATGATTCAGGTATTACTATTGGGTTTGAGGATCATGAGAGCCATTCCGTAAAGATTGCTGAGGATTATTTGCCATCATTCGGATACAGTGCTGTGGATATTGATGCTATAAAGCGGATGATTATGGCGACCAAACTACCCCAGGCCGCCAATACCATTCTCGAAAAGATTCTTTGTGATGCTGATCTGGATTATTTGGGAAGGCCTGATTTTTTTGTTACTGCCCAAAAGTTGCGCCTAGAGTGGGAATACTCAGGGAATAAAATTGATCTGAGTGATTGGTATGTTATTCAAATGAATTTTCTGAGAAATCATAACTATCAAACCAACTCCGCCCAGCAGTTGAGGAACGAAAGAAAGCTTCAGAATCTGAGAGAGATAGAAAACCTTTGCACAAAAGGTTGTGACCATAAGTAGATCGAAACATTCAATTATAATTACCACCTGAAATCATGCTTAAGCCAGATGCTTTGAGGATCAAGGAGTTGACGAATTTGATCAACCATCATAATTATTTATATTATCAGCAGGCTTCTCCGGAAATAGATGACTATCAGTTTGATATGTTGTTAAAGGAATTGGAATCACTCGAAGCCAAACATCCTGAGTTCATTGATCAGAATAGCCCAACGCAAAGAGTAGGCGGAGAAATTACAAAGGTTTTTCAGGCTGTGAAGCATGTTTATCCTATGCTCTCATTGGAGAATACCTATTCGGAAAGCGAATTGACTGAATTTGACAATCGTGTTCAGAAAATCCTGGGCGAGCCCTACGAATACATTGGTGAACTTAAAATTGACGGGGTTTCAATCAGCCTGATATATGAAGCCGGTCGCTTGGTTAGAGCTGTTACCCGCGGTGATGGGGTGCAGGGAGACGATGTTACTGCTAATGTTAGAACCATTCGAAGCATCCCTTTGGTATTGCGAAGTAATGATTATCCCGAATCCTTTGAAGTGCGTGGCGAGATTTATATGTCGCGCTCGGGTTTTGAGAAGATGAACAACGACCGCCTGGAAGCAGGTGAAATGGCTTTTGCCAATCCACGCAATGCTACGGCCGGAACACTAAAAACTCAGGATTCTGCTGCTGTTGCCCGAAGACCATTAAATGCATTTTTTTATTTCCTGATGGGCGAGGGTGTTGAAACCCAAACCCATTTTGAACGTCTTGATTTGCTCAAAAAATGGGGATTTGTGGTAAGCGACATTCGTACCCGGGCAAAAAGCATGAAACAGATTTTTGAGTTTATTGATGAAGTTAATGCGGATAGAGCTCAATTTGACTTTGAAATTGATGGTGTGGTTGTAAAAGTCAATTCAATACAACAGCAAGAAAAACTTGGATTTACTTCAAAATCACCACGTTGGGCCATCGCCTATAAATATAAGGCCGAAGAAGCCATCACCAGATTGCTATCCATTGATTATCAGGTTGGACGAACCGGAACGGTTACCCCGGTAGCCAATCTTGAACCGGTATTACTCTCAGGAACTACCGTAAAGCGGGCAACATTGCATAACGCAGATTTTATGGAGGCCCTGGATGTGCGTACCGGTGATTATGTGCATGTGGAAAAGGGTGGTGAAATCATTCCTAAAATTACTGCCATTGATTTCTCCGCTCGTCATACCGATTCATCCCCGACAGTTTTTGTAACTTATTGCCCGGAATGTGCTACTCCTTTGCAACGAAATGAAGGAGAAGTTGCCTGGTATTGCCCAAACGATAAAGGTTGCCCGCCTCAGATAAAAGGTAAATTGGAACATTTTATCAGCCGCAAGGCTATGAATATTGACAGCCTTGGCGAAGGAAAAATAGAAGTGCTGTTTGACAAGGGATTGGTTAATGAGCCCGCCGATTTATATGATCTGAATTACGATGTATTGCTTGGTCTTGAAAAAATTATTCCGGGCGAAGATGGAAAACCTGGCAAGAAGATTAGTTTTCGGGAGAAAACGGTTGAAAATATTCTTCAGGGAATAGAAAGTTCTAAAAATACGCCCTTTGAGAAAGTTTTGTTTGCCCTTGGGATAAGGCATATTGGTGAAACGGTTGCCAAAAAACTGGCACGGCATTTTGGCAGCATGGATGCCCTGATAAAGGCTGCACACGATGAGTTGATACAAGTCGATGAAATCGGGGATAAAATAGCTGGTAGCCTGAAATCGTATTTTGAAGATGAAGCTAATCTTCAGCAAATCACACGCTTGTCAGAAGCCGGGATAAGCATGAAAATGGATGAAGAACTTTCGTCAATAGTGGATATCCTGCAGGGAAAGACTTTTGTGGTGAGTGGTGTTTTTGCAAATTTTTCTCGCGAAGGAATTAAACAATCCATTGAAATAAATGGTGGTAAAGTGAGTAGTTCAATTTCAGCCAAAACCGATTTTGTGCTTGCCGGTGAGAAAATGGGTCCTGAAAAATTTCGAAAAGCTGAAAGTCTGGGCATAAAGATTATTTCGGAGCAGGAGTATCTTGACATGATAGATAGTCAATAGTCGGTTAGTCTTTAGTCGGTTAGTCGTTAGTCAGTTGGTCAATAGTCGGTTAGTCGTTAGTCAGTTGGTCGGTAGTCTTGAGATTACCATGTCAGGGTTAATTCGTTTGAGGTAAAAACCGGTATCTAAAAAAAGCCTCACTGATTTCTCAGCAAGGCCAAACCTAATAAAATAGTCGGTTTGTGGTACTTAATTGATTTTTGTTACAGAAGCTGCTCCACTCAAATCCTTTTCAACTATTGTTGGATTTCCAGAATATTGGATGGTGGATGCACCACTACCATCGGCCATTAGTTTTTGAGATACTTTCACTTTTGCTGAAGAGGCTCCACTGGCATCAATATCGCAAATTGTTGCTGTTAAATCCAGAGCATCAAGCAGTGATGCCCCGCTTAGGTCAATTTTAAAATTGGAAGCACTACCCATCAGGTTTACTGAGGATGCGCCACTGATATCACAATTAACTTTATCTGCTGTTAGATTGAGGTTTATTTTTGAAGCGCCACTGGCTTCAATCTCAAGGTTGCTAAATCGCATCACATTTGTTCCCTTTAATTCAACAGCCCCGCTTACATCAATATCGGTAAGGTTGATAAAGGTTAAATAAATCCGGACATTTTGAAATTTATTCGCAAATAAATTTGTGTTTCGTGGCTTTATAATCAGCTTTCCACCTCTTACTTCTGTAATAATATCATCAATATCAGCCTCATCTGCTTCGACCATGAGTTTTTCAGAAGTACCTTGTGTCAAGGCCACAATAAAAGCGCTACTGACTTCTAATTCAGTAAAGTTGGATACTTTTCGTTCCTGCTTCGCTGCAAAGCTGCTGATAGAAATGGAAAGAATAAGTGTGAGAATCAGGACTAGTGGAAAAATTTTTCGTGTGAGTGCCGGGTTTGTTTTCATTTGTTTTATGGTTTTTGGGGTACGATGTTTTTAAAAAATCTGGTATTTACAAAGCATTTTCATTGGAATGTGCTTTATACCAATTGTCTATTCATATAATAAAGACAACAAAATGTGAAAAATGTTACAGTATTAATCAAATAATTTCAAAATATTCTATCAAGTAACTAAATGTCAGTAATATGGACTTCGCTATTGTCAGTTGTGTTTTTGTTGGAATTCATGTAGGTTTGCACTCCCTTTCAATTACCCCGCACTTGTGAAAAACTCAATTGTCTATTATTATCTGTTTGCGGTCCTCGCCATGCTGTTCTGGGGACTTACCTTTGTCTGGTCAAAAATTGCGCTTGCTTTTTATGAACCGGTTACCCTTATTTTTCTAAGACTGGTCATCTCTGCGGCTCTTCTTGGCCTTGTTATCAAAATATTTGGTAATTATCAGAAGATTGAACGTGCTGATCGCAAATGGTTTATGTTCCTGGCACTTGCTGAACCGTTCTTCTATTTTCTGGGCGAAAATTATGGTTTAAAATTTGTTTCTTCTACCATATCATCTGTGATTATAGCGACCATTCCCTTGTTCAGTCCCTTTGTCGCATACTTATTTACCCGCGAACGGACCGGAATTTTTTCATGGTTGGGTATTGTGGTCTCCTTCCTGGGCATAATTATTATGATTGTGAATCCTGATCTGAGTCTGAATGCGGAGCCCAAAGGCATTGCTTTCCTTTTCCTTGCCGTAGGATCTGCCCTGTTGTATTCAGCTTATGTGAAAAAACTTACCGGGAAATACAATGCGCTGAATATTATAGTTCGCCAAAACCTGATTGGGGCATTTTATTTTATGCCTTTATTCTTTATCTTTGAGTTCAAGTCGTTTATAAGTATTCAACCCACCCGTGAGCTTGTTTTGGCTGTACTTCAGCTTGCAGTGTTCGGCTCCTGTCTGGCATTTATTTTCTTTACCATGGCCATCGCAAAGCTGGGTATGGTTAAGGCCAATATTTTTACGAATTTAATTCCCGTTTTTACCGCGATTTTTTCGTATTTTGTGCTGTTCGAAGTGTTCAATATCCAAAAGATCAGTGGGATTCTATTGGTCGTTTTTGGAATTGTTGTATCTCAGTATCGTGAAATTAGACAAATGGTTCAACGTAACCGGATGAAATCTCAAAAAACTCAGCTATGAAAGTTTTAATTTTAGGTGCAGGTTTGGTTGGAGGTCCAATGGCCATTGATCTGGCAAAAGATGGTGAATTTTCGGTAACCGCTGCCGACATAAACCCCGAAGCGTTGGCCAGGCTTGCCAATTATCCCGGGATTGAAACAGAAAGGGCCGACCTGGATAATTATGAAACCATTAAGTTTCTGGCCGAAGGGAAAGACTTTGTCATTAATGCTGTTCCAGGTTTTATGGGTTACCGAACCCTTGAACGCTTGATCAATTGTCGTAAAAACGTTATTGATATCGCCTTCTTTCCGGAAGATATGTTCAGTCTTGATTCCCTGGCAAAGGAAAATGGCGTAACTGTTATCAGTGATATAGGCGTTGCTCCGGGTATGAGCAATATTTTGATTGGTTACGGCGCTTCGATGCTCGATACCCTTGAGAAAGGGATCACCTATGTAGGCGGATTGCCCGTTGTGCGCACCTGGCCATTTGAGTACAAGGCTGTTTTTTCGCCCATAGATGTTATTGAGGAATATACCCGTCCTGCCCGTTATATAGATGGTGGGCGATTGGTGGTCCGCGAGGCTTTGTCCGATCCTGAATTGATTGATTTTCCGGGTATTGGTACCCTTGAAGCCTTTAATAGTGATGGTTTGAGGACACTCGCCACAACCATCAAAGGTGATTATTTAATAGAAAAAACACTTCGCTACAAAGGGCATATTGAAAAGATGGCCGTTTTGCGGGATACCGGTTTTTTTGATAAAGAACCTATTTCCATTCATGGAACAATGATCAGTCCGTTGGAATTCACTTCCCGTCTCCTTTTTCCGAAGTGGAAATTGCAGGAAGGGGAGGAGGACCTTACCATTATGCGTGTAATCACCGAAGGTGTGAAAGATGGTGTGCGCCAACGTTATACCTGGAACCTCTATGATCGCTATAACCCTGAAACCGGCATACATTCCATGGCCCGAACGACAGGATATACAGCAACCATGGCCTTAAGAATGTTGGCCAACGGGTTGTACAATCACAAGGGCGTATCCGCGCCTGAGTATTTGGGTAAAGATCCCAGGATTGTTGGATTTTTGCTCGAAGGCTTACGAAGAAGGGGAGTGGTTTATAAAGAGGAGCATATGATTTTGGGATAGGTTCCTATATACGAATCCCCTATTTGCCTTTTTTTAGCCACCTAACTCATAATTGACAAAATTTTGAAGCCCTAAAAAACCTTATATTTGCCCGAAAGTAAAACTTGATAAACTCGCAGTAAATTTCGAATGCAATTATGGAAATAAGCATTTTACAATGGATAGGCTACATTGCCTCAATAATCATTGCCTTATCTATGACCATGAGTTCCATACTCAGGTTCAGATGGATCAACCTGTTGGGTGCTGTTACCTTTTCTTCCTATGGATTTATGATTGGAGCATTACCTGTAGGATTCCTGAATTTATTCATCGCTTTGGTCGATATCTATTATTTGCGTTCCATCTATTCAAAAAAAGAAATCTTTGAAATACTGGAAGTGAAACCGGGCAGCCAATACCTTGAAAGGTTTCTGAAATTTCATGAGAAAGATATCCGCCTTTACTTTCCGAATTTTGACTACAAACCCAATAAGGAGGATATATCCTTTTTTATACTGCGCGATATGGCCATAGCCGGAATCTTTATCGCACATCGTCAAAATGACACTTCCCTGATGATTACCCTGGATTATGTTATTCCCGAATACCGTGATTTTAAAAATGGCAAATTTGTATTTCTAAGCCTACGAAGCAAATTAATTGCAGATGGCATTTCTAAAATAATTGCTCAGGCTGAGGCTGAAAAACATGAGAAATACCTCAAAAAAGTTGGTTTTATTAAAACTACAGCTGGCTTATATGAAAAGTCGCTGGCAAATTAGGCGAAACGGTTTTTTCCTTAAAAATGATCAGGGCATAACTTCCCCAGTGCCAGAAACTCCTAAAAATCTATCTTTTCCATTCTTGTCTGGTCATATTTCATTGATTTACGTATTATTGCTAATTTTGTCGTGACATCCCATCTATTTGCATAAATTACATCTAATTCGCTCAGCCATTGAGCAAGCAAAGACTTTTTTAACCTATAGATTATGAGCAGAGCATTTGTAAACGAAGATGATCAGCGTGAAACGCCTTTTGTTCCACCACGTGCCGATTTGCCGGATGGTTTTCCCAATTACGTCACCTCTCCCGGGATGGAAGCGTTGTTGAAAGAAAAAGAAAATCTTCTGGCTGAACAAAAGAAATTGGTGGCTGGTGATGAACACGACAAGCAAAATGCCATATCAGCCATCAATACAAAATTACAAATGCTCGAAAGTCGCATCGTATCGGCTCAGGTAATTCATCGGGAAGAAATTCCATCAGGGGAAGTACGTTTTGGCTCTCTGGTTACCCTTCAAATAGGGGGTGCAACCAAAACCCAGCAATTTCAGATTGTAGGCGTGGATGAAGCAGATTTGAAACATGGGAAAATAGCCTTCACTGCCCCGCTTGCAAGATTACTCATGCAAAAGCAAGCCGGAGAATCAGTTATCTTAAAACTGGCGCAAGGAGATAGGGTTTTTAAGATTATTGAGATTGAATGAAGGACTTTGGCGACTGAGAGACAAAGGGACTAAGAGACTTAAGCAAACTTGGAAAACAAAGTGACTTGGAAGAATGAAGCGATTGTAGGCCAAAGACTAAATACTTATGGACTAATGACTTTCAGACCAATAGACTAACAACTAAATAACTTACGTCTAGCAGACTATTATTTTTCCTGAATTTCACCCAATCCCTTGCAATTATTAAATTATTGCCTATTTTTGCACTCCCAAAAACAATGGCGGGGTAGCTCAGTTGGTTAGAGCGTCGGATTCATAACCCGGAGGTCTCGAGTTCAATTCTCGATCCCGCTACATAATAAAAAAGCTGCATTTTGCAGCTTTTTTAGTTTTAGTTTTGCTGATATCTCATATCTTCTCTATAATAAAAAAGCCCGGATTAGCCGGGCTTTAGTTTAGCTGATGACAGCACCTTTCTTTTTTCCCCATTTTATGAGGACGGTTTGTACATCCTTAAATTTGATGGGTTTGGGCAGATAATCGACCATTCCTGCTTCGAGGTAGCGCTCGCGGTCGCCAGGCATCGCGTTGGCGGTGATGGCGATGATTTTTGGGCGTTCTGCTTCAGGGTATTTTTCACAGATGGCTTTGGTGGCTTCCATGCCATTCATCACCGGCATCTGAATGTCCATTAAGATGATGTCATACCTCTTGCGCTCCATCATTTCAAGAACTTTCTTGCCATTTTCCACTGCATCTATTTTGTAGCCCATTTTGCTGAGGAGCGTAATTACAAGGTCCTGATTGGTAATGTTATCTTCGGCCAGTAATATCCTCATGGGTAATTTTGAGGATAGGTTTTTGTCAATATTGTGGTCGGCAAGGTTGCTGCGACGGTTGCGGGCTTCAGCAACTACCCTGAGTACTTCCTCGAAAAGTTCGGCAAGTTTGATGGGTTTGGACAACTGGGCATCAAAAACATCGGTAGGTAGTTTGTTGATTTTGCCTAACGAAGTGAGCATAATCATGGGCACATCACCTTTGAAGGGCAGTGCTTTAATGGTTCGACCCAACTCAATTCCGTCCATGGCAGGCATCTGCATATCCACCACGGCCAGGTCAAAGGGTTCTTCGGTTTCTTCAATGATGGCCAATGCTTCCTGCCCTGACTTTGCAGTAACGGGAATCATTCCCCACGATTCAAACTGTAAGGTGAAAATGTGGCGGTTGGTTTCATTGTCGTCAACAATCAATACCCTGTTGTTTTTGAGTTCAGGAATTTGTCCCCGCACATAAAGTTTGGTTTTTCCAATGCCCGAAGTCCTTAATTTAATGGTAAAGAAGAAGGTAGAACCTTTTCCTACCTGGCTCTCACACCAGATTTTACCATCCATCAGTTCCACCAGATGTTTGGCAATGGCCAAGCCCAATCCGGTGCCACCATAGCGGCGGGTGGTGGTGGAGTCGGCCTGCACAAAAGCATCAAACAGTACCTCAATTTTTTCTTTTGGAATGCCTATGCCGCTGTCTTTTACTGAAAACTGAACTTCCTGATAGCCTACTTCGTCCCTAATTTTTTCGATGGAAATAAATACTTCGCCTTCTTCGGTAAACTTGATGGCGTTGTTAATGAGGTTTATCAGGATTTGCCTTAGTCGGGTAATGTCGCCGATAAGGAAGGGTGAAACGTCGGGCTGAATGAGGTACAGTAGGTCAATTCCGCGCTCTATGGCTTTTTGGGCAAAAAGATCGAGGGCATCTTCAATGCAATTTCTCAATTCAAATGGCGCCTCTTCAAGGGTCATCTTGCCGGATTCTATCTTGGAAAAATCAAGAATATCGTTGATGATGGTCATCAGGTTATCGGCACTTACCCTGAGTGTTTCAACATAGTTTTTTTGTTCAACAGTCAGGTTGGTATCCAGCAAAAGGCTTGTCATTCCTATCACTCCGTTCATGGGGGTGCGGATTTCGTGACTCATCATTGCCAGGAAATCCGACTTCATGCGGTTCTCGCGTTCAGCTTCTTCTTTGGCGCTTATCAGCTCCTTTTCCTGAAGTTTTAGATATTCCAGATGCTTGATTGTTTCCCTGAGTTCTTCTATTTCACTCTTGGCTTTTGGGTTCAGGGAACCTGAATCATCTTGTAAAGGTTTGTTTTCCATATGGATAAGTTGTAAATTGATGGATATTGACAACCATCAGTTAACTTTTAAATTACAAAGGACTAAAGTAGCAATAAATGCTAAATTATTTCAATTTGACAATTAATTTTGTCATTTATTGCTACATTCATTGATTTATATCGAAAAATCGAAATTGTAATCTTCTATTTCTTTAAATAAATGGCCAAAATGATATCAAATTGTTCGTTTACTAAAATTGATGTTCTTCCACTACTCCCAATATAACGGTGCGCTGCACCTTGATGTTCTAATGTGCGGTTTTGTTCTACAAATATAACGGTGCGCTGCACCTTGATGTTCTAATGTGTGGTGTGGTTCTAAAAATATAACGGTGCGCTGTACCTTGATGTTCTTATTTGCGTCGTGGTTCTTGCAATTTTTACTGTGCATTGTAGCTTAATCATTCCATATAAAAGATTTCAAAAACCTTGAATGAACTGCCTGAAAAGCTATGCTTTCCGGCCTTTTATTTTTTCTGAAAGGTATTTTCCGGTGTAGGATTCTGGTGATTCTATCAATTTTTCAGGGGTTCCCTCAAATACAAGGTAGCCGCCTTTATCTCCACCTTCAGGCCCCAGGTCGATGATCCAGTCCGCACTTTTAATTACATCGGGATTATGCTCAATTACAATTATGCTGTGTCCTTTGGCAATCAATGCATTAAAGGATGCCATTAGCTTGTTGATGTCATGAAAGTGAAGGCCGGTGGTGGGTTCATCAAAGATGAAAAGTGTGGGTTTTTCATTGCCCCCTTTCACCAGAAAACTGGCGAGTTTTATCCGCTGGGCTTCGCCACCGCTCAATGTATCGGATGACTGGCCCATGCGCAGGTAGCCCAGGCCGGTATCAGAAAGCGGTTGGAGCTTGGTAACAATTTTACTTTCGTTGTTGTTGTTTTTAGCATGTTCACTAAAAAATTCAATGGCTTCATCAATGGTGAGTTCGAGGATATCTGAAATGGATTTTCCATTGTAGGTTACCTCCAATACTTCCTCTTTGAAGCGTTTCCCTTTGCAACTATCGCATACCAAACGTATATCGGCCATAAACTGCATGCCAATTTCAACAACGCCTTCGCCTTCGCACTCTTCACACCGGCCTCCCTCAATATTAAAGGAAAAGAATCCCGGTTTATAATTTCGGGTTTTGGCAAGCGGCTGATTGGCATACAATGTCCTGATTTCGTCGTAGGCTTTAACATAGGTGGCCGGGTTTGATCGGGTTGACCGTCCGATTGGGTTTTGATCCACCAATTCAACATCGCTCAGTTTTGAATAGTCGCCTTGAATGCGATCCATTTGTCCTGTTTTTTCACCATAACCGCCATATAATTTCTTGAGTGAAGGGTACAAAACCCTTTTAACCAATGAGGTTTTGCCGGACCCACTCACCCCGGTAATTGCCACAAGAATATTCAGGGGGAACTTTAAGTTGATATTTTTCAGGTTATTTTCCCTTACTCCATTCAATTCAATGTAGTCGCGCCACTTTCTGCGTATTGAAGGCAGGGGAATTTCTGCCCTGCCGGTGAGGTAATCTGCGGTAAGACTGTTTTTGGAATCGATCAGTTCGTTGAAATTTCCCTGAAAAACAATCTCACCTCCAT
>SWCB01009012.1_pt1 | contig 17616 bp, 6 predicted proteins | sample 4692901 | NCBI WGS metagenome assembly SWCB01 (sample SAMN10267276, study PRJNA491770) | bioreactor metagenome | isolation source: DHS bioreactor inoculated with subseafloor sediment | place: Japan: off Shimokita Peninsula | collected 2006-08 | reverse complement strand
CAAGTTGCTGCCATCAAATGATATTTTGTAATTGCCTGGCTTTTGTTTTTGGTTTACAAGTGTAATTACTTCACGACCAAGGATGTCATATACAATTAGTTTCACATTAATAATGTCACCCCGAACTTGTTTCGGGGTCTCGCTATTATTCAGATGCTGAAACGAGTTCAGCATGACAGTACTTTCCGGAATCTGATATTCAATTGTTGTTGTGGGATTAAACGGGTTGGGGTAATTTTGAGAGAGTGAATATTTTGTGGGAATATTAGTCTTAATATTATTTATATCAGTAACATTTGTAATTGCAAAGTCAGCAATTACTGGCAAATGATCCGAAACCAAGACTACATCATCCTTTTCTAAAGAATATTTTGTTAAAGAATCAGGGTGCATTGAAGGCGTAAACAAAACATAACTGTTCATATTATCTAACACAGATGATGTGTAAAAAACATAATCAAGACGGCCCGGGCTATAACTATTATTCTCATCATACCATGTATAGACGAGTGGTAGATCAGTAGTATATGGCTTTAAATCAGCTAAATCAGCATTGTCCCAATCGGGACGGAAATCTTCACCGAATGATGTGTTGTCAAAAATGTTACCAGTTAAAAATGCTTTTTGTTGACTTGAGTAACCCACAAGATTCATATCGCCAGCAATCATTATAGGTGTGTTTGGTTGTAGTGTTAATTCAGCAAGTCCACTTTTTGCATCCCTCACAAATGCCAAAATCTTGTCAATTTCCTCTTCTCTGTTAGCGTTATTTGCACAACAAGGCAGGTGTGCATTAATTACCAGCATGTCACTATTATATTTGGGTCTTAGGTCAATTAAAACTGCCTGGTTTGCTCTGCCTCCTGTCGAGCCATTTACAGTATATCCTTCAATCATAAAAGTGCTTTTAATGGGGAACTTACTTAGAATAACCAAATCACTTACACTTGAATTGTACCATTTATCATCTCCCTCCAATGGAAGAATTGATTCAATTAAATCAGCTGTCTGTTGCGATGAATTATCGTATATTTCCTGGAATGCAATAATATCTGGATTTATTGCTTGAAGAATTCTTGAATAATTGTCCTTCAATTCCGGTTTGAATATATTATCAAATAAAACATTGTAAGATAGGAATCTAATGTAATCAGGATTTTCTTTTGTAATTGAGTATACGGGAAGAGAGGATTTACTAAAATCGGTTAGAGTATAGTTTACTCCGTTATCTTCATTTGGTAGCTGATCATCACCATTCCCATTATCTTTTAAGACAACTTTGTATGTATTCCCTTGGAATAACTCTTGATCATTAATCTTTGCATCTAATTTAATTGCAATTTCAAATTGAGTAGAAGTAACTGTGGGTGCAGTAACTAATCCAATATCAATATGCGTAATTACGTAATTATTTCCTGATAAACGCGCAACTCCATTTCTTTGTCCAAAAATAAATTCTAGATCGGCGCCAATCCCGGAAAATAATGAACCGGTTGAAATATTATTATCAGTATCAATATAAAGTGTAATGGAATTATCATTCTGCAAATTTATTTCACCGCCAACCTCTATTCTTAATAACAGGTAATCATCATCATTACTAATCCATAATTTTTGAAAGTCAATGATACCCGTAACCTGATCATTAGATAAATCAGTATAAGATGGTGTAATGGTTTCCCAGTCTGAGTAGTCCTCATCAACTAATATTCGGTTATTCTGAGCTAAGGAAATGTTGATTGTAAGAATTGTTAGTATTATTAATAATTTATTCATCTATTTAAAATAATCATTTTAATAATATCATTTTGTTAACTTGCACAAAATCATTTGTTTTTAGCTGGTAGTAATAAATCCCGCTTGATAAGCTGCTTCCATCAAACATTATTTTATAACTACCTGGTTTTTGTTTTTCGTTTAAAAGTGTAGCTACTTCACGACCAAGGATGTCATATACAACTAATTCGATTAACGATCCCTCGACTCCGCTCGGGATGAGCGATTTATTATTCTGGATATGTTCCGGAATCTGATATTCTATTGTAGTTGCTGGATTAAATGGATTAGGGAAGTTTTGAGAAAGGATAAAGCTGTCATTTAAAGATATCTCATTTACATTAGTGGTTTCATCATACTGAACAAAATAAATACCATGGCCTGGTTGAGGAATTATTGCCATTTTATCTAAAACATAAAGACTCATAGGCTGAGCATTTAAGGGGTATTTCCCAACAACGTTCAAACTAGTTGGATTCGAAATATCAAGAACGGTTAATTGATTCCAAAAAGCGCAATATGCAAGATTACCTTCAATAAATATATCGGATGCATAAACTCCTTCTAAAAGGAATATACTCTTAGGCTCTTCAATATTTGATATATTATATGCCAATATACCAGCTGTTCCAACATATACAATACTATCTTTTACTGCAACAGTTTCTGCTTCATAGTGTCCTATATTAGTTAGTAGTTCAATAAGATTATATGGATCACTTATATCAAAGATTTTTAATCCGGTATTTTCAGTTGCAGCAAAAAGTAAATCTCCATTCACTGCAATATCCCAAACATCATCAATATTATAATCAATATTTTTATCAATTCGGCTTAATTCTACAGGATTCTCTGGATCTGAAATGTCGACTAAAATTATTGCACTTCCCCATGCTCCCAAATAAGCTATATTTTGTTTAACAACAACTTCTACGATAGATGCATTTAAATTTAACTTGGAGACTAATTGGGGTGATTCAATATTGGTTATATCTAAAATTATCAATCCTTCCAAATCAGCAGCTAGAAAAACCAAATTGTTTTTTACAAATACTCTCCAGATTTCTCTTGCAAGAGAATCAGAATAAACTAATATGGGATTATAAATATCTGAAATATCAATAATTGAAAATGTCGACGGCGAGGTTGTAAATAAATAGTTGTTTTGTACAGTGATGTTCAATGCCCAAAACTCTTTGTCGGTTTTAGTCAATAAATTACAATTAAGAGAATCTTGAGCATCTAAAGCTGTTGAGAATAAGAATAATAAAATTATTACGTGCTTCATAAATTAAATTCTCCCTTCAAACAAGTTGTACAGATTGTGTGCTTTTTAGAAAATTTATTTTCACTTTAGCAACATCATTTTCTTAGTTTGTACAAAATCATTTGTTTTAAGCTTGTAGAAATATATCCCGCTTGTATATTTTGAAGCGTCAAAAGTTATTGTATAACTACCGGCCTTTTGCTTCTGGTTTACAAGTGTAACTACTTCACGACCAAGGATGTCATATACAATTAGTTTCACATTAAGAATGTCACCCCGAACTTGTTTCGGGGTCTCGCTATTATTCAGATGCTGAAACGAGTTCAGCATGACAGTACTTTCCGGAATCTGATATTTAATTGTTGTTGTTGGATTAAACGGATTAGGATAATTTTGAGATAGTGAATACCTTAAAGGTGTTAACTCACTTTCTCTACTAACGGTCGTTGGAATATCATTTCCCCAAAACTCATGAAGTACTCTAGCAGACTTTTTGAGTTCTGTAATACTTTGAATATTATCACTGCCTCTTGCCATAAAAATAGCATAAACAACTTCTTGTGTATCACCGGGGGCCATTGTAAATGAACCGGAAGACATTATACTTCTTCTATCATTGGGAACTAGCCAATCAGGCCAGCCATCACCATCATACCAACCGGTTCCTTTAACCGGATCACCGGCAAGCATCAATTTTGTAGTATCACCTGTATTGGGATCTATGATCGGATCCCCATTCCAAAGTGCCCCTTTAAGTATTTTATAGAATTGAAAAGTTCCTCTTAGCGTGCCTAATTCAGGGTCTTCATAAATTGAGCCGGTATACTTAATGATCACATAGTGAGAGTTCAATTGTAAATTTCTATATCCATTTATTTGTCTGCCTTTGTATTTAGCAATATCCTCGGGTTTACCCTCAACTACAGCTCCTTGCAGTAAAACTCTTCCTACAGCCGGAGGATTTGTTCCATAAAAATGTTCATCATCGTTATCACCGTTATAGGTATAGGCTAAACTCAATAATGAATCACAGCCAGAATAATCATCTCCCGCATCTCCTAAATCATCATCTGCCCAATATCCTATGTACATTGAGTCAATCTGACTATTGCTTTTATTTATTAACCGTATTCTCTTAAATACGGCATCTTTTAATTCCGGTGTGTTGTAAGCAAATAATGTTTGTTGAAATTCAATTCCTATTGGTGGGGAACCATATGTGAATGCAGTTGTCGCACTATCTAAATCATTTGCAACATAAAATAAAGTTTCATCACCAATTATTTCCGGTTCATCAACTCCTTTAGTAAATATTCCATCACCATTAAGATCATTAAACGGAGCACCATGTTCACCAGGCCAGTTATTGTAATTGTACTCCAATAAATCTCTTTCATCACCGGAAGGTAAGGATTGCCAATCTTTTTTAAGCTTAAAAATAGCATACTCTGATTTTGCAGGATCATCTTGAGTTCCATCATCCAGAATTGTACCCGGCATTAATCCATAGCGATATGTTGCCCCGTTTACTTTAATCATCCCATCATGTATACCGCCCCATACTATTCCATCTTCAAATATAGCCGGTATGGTGGCTTGTTCTCCTCCTGGCCAAAGGAAACCATAATCATCTGTAATTGGATAATGGGAGCTCATGCCATTATTGCCAATCCACATTTTACATTCATTGCCTGCAATGTAGTCGTAGTTTTGAATGCGCATGATTGAAAAGCTTTTGCGAAGTGTGTGGCTAACCTCAGAATTTAGTGCATCGGAAACTTTCAATTGACAATTATTAGAAGGAGTATTTGGGACATACCAATCATATTTAATTGAATCTGACGGATAATTAGCAATTATCTCAGTCCAATTTAATCCACCATCTATTGAATAATGAATATCTATATTTTCAATCCCATTGCTATACCATTTAATTGTTGATGAGTTAAACATCGGAATTTGTGTAAATGATTCTGGATTTGCTATATATATTGTTTTAAAATCACCACCTTGATCTGTTTTCAAAACTCTCATATTATCAAAGTAGTTCCCTGTAATTACATATCCGCCGTCAGAGGTTTGCATGATGTAATTACCTAAACTAATGATATCTTTTTCCCAAAGGACAGCACCTAGTGAATCAGTTTTAACCACTTGGTTTTTAGTCGTATACACATAACCTTCATCATTGGTAATGTGAATACAATTTATGGTTGAGTTTACATCTCTAACCCATTCAATATTTCCATCCAAGTCCAGTTTAGAATATTTCCTGTAACCGGCAGCTATAATTTTGCCATCAGATGATGTTTTTACTGATGTTACTTTAAATCCAAGATCTACCCGCCATAGACTATCTCCATACACTGACATTTTTTCTAATTTTGCACCATTGCCTGCTAAATAATTTCCATCGCTTAATATTGAAATAGTTGGTCCGGTAAATAAAAAGATTAGCGGATTAAACTCAATATTTTTGAACCAAAGTAAATTCCCATCTTGATCAGTTTTAATAACTTCAACTATATTATTTGTCTTTGTCCCAATTGCGAGAAAATCACCGTCTTGAGTTTCAATTACTTCACTTCCATATAAATTAAGAGAGTCCAGATAACTTTTTTGCCAAATGGTATTACCATCTGAATCGAGTTTTGATATTTGGATATTAGTTATAGAATTATTTGCAATTCCGGTTGTTAATATTAATCCACCGTCTGAAGTTATGTGAACCGGGAAAGTTCTTAGATCTAGATATTCGTTACTCTGTTCAATTTCCTTGGTGAATATTAATTCGCCATTATTATTTATTTTAGCTACAAGTAAATTTGAGCCAATCTTGCCCCCAATTATGTAATCCCCATCCAGCGTTTGTTCAATTATATAACCATCCGAATTTTTATCATGCAGATAATAATCTTTATCGAATGTAACTATTTGAGATAGCAGCAAGTTGCTTGTAAAAACAATTGTAGCAATTAAACAAAGTAATAATCTTATTCTCATTTAAAGACCTTCGGCTTATTTTAACAACATCATTTTCTTAACTTTTACAAAATCATTTGTTTTAAGCTGGTAGAAATAAATACCGCTTGTATATTTAGTAGCGTCAAAAGTAACTTTATAAATACCGGCTTTTTGTTTTTTGTTTACAAGTGTAGTTACTTCACGACCAAGGATGTCATATACAATTAGTTTCACATTAAGAATGTCACCCCGAACTTGTTTCAGGGTCTCGCTATTATTCAGATGCTGAAACGAGTTCAGCATGACAGTACTTCCCGGAATCTGATATTCTATTGTTGTTGTTGGATTAAACGGATTGGGATAGTTTTGAGAAAGAGCATACCGATTTGGTGATAATTTTATATCACCTTCTATATTCGTTGCAATTTCATTTCCCCAAAACTCATGGAGTAAATTAGCTGTTTTTTTCAATTCAGCCACACTTCGAATATTATCATTTCCTCTTGCCATAAAAATTGCATATACAACTTCTTGTGTATCACCGGGTGCCATTGTAAATGAACCGGAAGACATTACATATCTTTTATCTTTTGGAGGAGGTCCTTCCGGCCAGCCCTCTCCGGCATACCAGCCAATACTATCAACCGGATCTCCGGCTTCCATGAACTTTGTGACAATATCTGTATTAGGATCAATTATATTATTCCCTATATTGTCTAAACCTTGCATCAAATTATAAAACTCTAATGTACCTTTCTCGTAATCACCTAATGCCGGATCATTTAGTATTAAAGAATGTTTGTCAATATCTATAAACGACGTTAATTGCTTACTAGTATGATATTGGTTTTCATTACTTTCGGTTTTAGGACCTTGAAGCAGCATGTGACCAACTGCTGGGGGATTTACGCCATAATTATCTTCATCATCATTATCTCCGTTATAAGTATAACCTAAGCTTAGAGAAGTATCACATCCGACAAAGTCATCTCCTGCATTACCCATATCATCATCTGTCCAGTATGATAAGTACATCTCATTTATTTCTTTGTCTGATTTATTTATTATTTTATATTTCTTGAAAACAACATCTTTTAAGAAATCATTTGTATTGAAACCCCAAACAGTTGTTTGAAATTCCAGACCAATGGGTGGGGATCCAAAAGTCAAAAGTGTTTTTGTCGAATCTAAATCATTTGCAACGTAGAAAAGAACTTCATCACCAACGAATTTAGGCGTATCAATTCCTTTACTAAAGATACCATCACTATCTATATCATTAAACGGAGCACCAATGTCTCCCGGCCAGTTGTTGAAATCATATTCCAATCTATCTCGTTCTGATCCTTCGGGTAAGCTCTCCCAATCATTATTAATTTTAAAGATTTTATATTTGTGAACATTCGAAGTATCGGCTTTACCATTTGGTAATATTATTCCAGGTTGAAGACCTTCATGATATGTATTGCCATTTACACGAATCTCACCATTAACTTTGCCACCCCAAACAAGCCCATCAGAAAAAATTGAAGCTACAGACGCATCAGCGCCACCAGGCCAGTAGAAACCGGAAGCATCTGATATTGGGTTATGTGAACCTAATCCACTGTTGCTAATCCACATAAATATTTCGTTTACGGCAATGTAATCATAGGTTTGAATTTGAAGAATAGAAAATCTTTGGTCCAGAACATAGTAAATGTTGGGATCATCAGATGAGATGATTTTTAAAAAGCAATTATCAGAAGGTGTGTTTGGAACATACCAGTCATACTTATTTGAATCTGCAGGATAGTCAGATACTATTTCCAACCAGTTTACCCCTCCATCGATTGAATATTGAAGATCAATTGTTTCAACATTATTGCTGTACCATTTGATCACAAATTTGTTGAATTCAGGCAATACTGTACGCAAATATGTTTTGAATAAGTAAATTACTGTATATTCTCCATTTTGATCGGTTTTTACTAAGTGGAGTTTACCGTTAATCGATCCCGTTATAACAAACCCGCCATCTGATGCCAGGAAAATGTAATTCCCAACATCAAATATAGTTTTTGTCCAAATAATTTCACCTTGAGAATTAGTTTTTACGATGTCAAATGAGTTTGTTAGGAAAATGAAACCACCGTCATTCGAGTTATCTATACATTCCACTGTGGAAATTAGGCTTTTAATCCATTTTGTGTTACCCTCTAAATCAATTTTTGAATACTTCTCAAGGCCGGCGACAATAATATTTCCATCAGATGAAGATTTAACAGATGTTAATTTAACTCCTGGACTAATTATCCATAATCGTTCTCCATCAGAATTAATTTTTTCCAGCTTACTCCCATTTCCAATTACATAATTTTCATCGCTTAAAATAGTAATACTTGGACCTACCAATAAATATGAAGTTAAATAATCATAAGTTTTGGACCACAATAAATTACCATTCAAATCAGTTTTGATTACTACTGCCACATTATCCGAGATAGTACCAATTGCAAGAAATTCACCTTCAGGTGTTTCTACAACATCGCTTCCAAATATGTTAAGATTATCTAGGTAGGTATTCTCCCAAATTGTGTTCCCTTTAGAATCAAGCTTAGTTAAGAATATATTATTAGTTGAATTACTAGTTACACTGGATACAATAATAAATCCACCGTCTCTAGTTTGATGTACAGGGAATGTCCTTAAATTGGGAAAATCAGTACTTCTGTCAAATTTTCTGTAGAATTCAATATCACCAAAACTATTTACTTTTACCAAAAGTAAATTTGAATCGGCTACTCCACCAATGATGTATCCTCCATCAAATGTTTGTTCAACAATTTGACCTTCAGAGTAAGATCCTAAATCACTGTAGTTTTTATCAAATTCAATCACCTGCGAAAAAATTAAATTTGTATGAAGTACAAAAAAACATAGTCCAAATAGCAATGCTTTATTCAGCATATGATTCTCCAATATTATTTTAACAACATCATTTTCTTAACTTGTACAAAATCATTTGTTTTAAGCTGGTAGAAATAAATACCGCTTGAATAATTGCATGCATCAAAGGTTACTTTATATTGTCCTGGTTTATGGGGTTTGTTTACCAACGTTTTAACTTTTCTACCTAAAACATCGTAGACATTAATAGTTATACGCTGACTAAAGTCAGCGGCTACATTAGGAATCTGATATTTAATTGTAGTTGTTGGATTAAACGGATTAGGATAGTTTTGAGAAAGTGAATACCTTAATGGAGTTAACCCATTTTTTCTGCTAACAGTCGTTGGAATATCATTCCCCCAGAACTCATGGAGTACTCTTGCAGTATTTTTCAACTCAGTAATACTTTGAATATTATCACTGCCTCTTGCCATAAAAATTGCATAAACTACTTCTTGTGTATCACCAGGTGCCATTGTAAAATAACCTGAAGACATTAAACTTCTTCTATCGTTCGGACTTGGACCATCAGGCCAGCCATCACCTTCGTACCAACCGGTTCTTTTAACCGGATCACCGGCAAGCATCAATTTTGTAGTATCACCTGTATTGGGATCTTTGATCGGATTCCCATTCCAAAGTACACCTTTAAGATTTTCATAGAATTGAAAAGTCCCATTTTGTGTGCCTAATTCAGGATCTTCAAAAATAGCTCCGACCTCCCCAATGTAAAATTGGTGAGAAGTCATTGGTAAATTTCTAAATCCTTTTATTTGCCTGCCTTTGTATTGAGCGCTATCTTCAGGTTCCCCTTTAACCACTGCACCTTGCAGCAAAACTCTTCCTACAGCCGGAGGATTTACTCCATAAAAATCTTTGTCATTATTATCAGAATTATAGAAATAAGCTAAATTCAATAATGTATCACATCCAGTAAAATCGTCTGTAGCATCTCCTAAATCATCATCTGCCCAATATCCAATGTACATTGAGTCAATCTGGCTGTCACTTTTATTTATTAACCTTATTCTCTTAAATACTGCATTTTTTAATTCCGGTGTGTTGTGAGCAAATATAGTTTGTTGAAATTCAATTCCAATTGGAGGGGAACCATATGTGAATGCAGTCGTCGCACTATCTAAATCATTGGCTACATAAAATAAAGTTTCATCACCTATTATTTCCGGTTCATCAACTCCCTTAGTAAATATTCCATCATTATTAAGATCATAGAACGGAGCACCATATTCACCAGGCCAGTTATTGTAATTGTATTCCAATAAATCTCTTTCATCACCGGGTGGTAAGGATTGCCAATCTTTTTTAAGCTTAAAAATAGCATATTGTAATTTTGAAGGATCATCCCGCGTTCCATCATCCAGAATTGCACCCGGCATTAATCCAGCCCGATATGTTGCCCCGTTTACTTTAATCATCCCATCATGTATGCCTCCCCATACTATTCCATCTGCAAATATGGCCGGTATGGTTGCTTCTTCTCCTCCTGGCCAATAGAATCCACTATCATCTGTAATTGGATTATGGGAGCTCATGCCATTATTGCCAATCCACATCTTACATTCATTGCCTGCAATGTAGTCGTAGTTTTGAATGCGCATGATTGAAAAGCTTTTGCGAAGTGTGTGGCTAATCTCAGAATTTAGTGCATAGGTAACTTTCAATTGACAATTATTAGAAGGAGTATTTGGGACATACCAATCATATTTAATTGAATCTGATGGATAATTAGCAACTATCTCAATCCAGGTTAATCCACCATCTACCGAATAATGAATATCTATATTTTCAATACCATTGCTATACCATTTAATTGTAGATGACTTAAATATCGGAATTTGTGTAAATGATTCTGGATTTGCTATAAATACTGTTTTAAATTCACCACCTTGATCTGTTTTCAAAACTCTCAGATTATCAAGGTAGTTTCCAGTTAGTACGTATCCGCCATCAGAGGTTGGCATAATGTAATTACCTAAACCAATGATATCTTTTTCCCAAAGAACAGCACCCAATGAATCGGTTTTAGTCATTCTGTTTTTAGTTGTGTATACAATACCTTCATCACTTGTAATGTGAATACAATTTATGGTTGAGTTAACATCTCTAACCCATTCAATATTCCCATCCAAATCTAATTTAGAATATTTCTTGTAGCCTGCAGCAATAATTTTGCCATCAGATGATGTTTTTACTGATGTTACTTTAAATCCAAGATCTACCCTCCAAAGACTATCGCCATCCACTGACATTTTTTCTAATTTTCTATCATTGCCTGCTAAATAATTCCCATCGCTCAATATTGAAATGGTTGGTCCGGCAAGTAAGGAGGCTAGGGGATTAAACACAATATTTTTGGACCATAATAAATTTCCATCTTGATCAGTTTTAATAACTTCTACTATATTAGGTGCTATCGTTCCAATTGCGAGAAAATCACCTTCTTGAGTTTCAATTGCTTCACTTCCATATAAATTCAGTGTATCCAAATAGCTTTTTTGCCAAATGGTATTACCATCTGAATCGAGTTTTGATATTTGGATATTAGTTATAGAATTATTTGCAATTCCGGTTGTTAATATTAATCCACTGTCTGAAGTTATGTGTGCCGGGAAAGTTCTTAGATCTAGATATTCGTCACTCTGCTCAATTTCTTTTGTGAATATTAATTCGCCATTTTTATTCATTTTAGCTACAAGTAAATTTGAGCCAATCTTGCCTCCAATTATATAATCCCCACCTAGGGTTTGTTCAATTATATAACCCTCCGAATTTTGATCTTGCAGATAATAATCCTTGTCGAATGTAATTGTTTGCGATAGCAGTAAGTTGCTTGTAAAAATAATTGTAGTAATTAAATAAAGTAATATTCTCTTTTTCATATAAGACCTACGATTTATTTTAACAACATCATTTTTCTAACTTGTACAAAATCATTTGTTTTTAGCTGGTAGAAATAAATACCGCTTGAATAATTGCTTGCATCAAAAGTAATTTCATATTGTCCAGGTTTTTGTTTTTTGTTTACAAGCGTACTTACTTCCCGACCAAGGATGTCATATACAATTAGTTTCACATTAAAAATGTCACCCTCAACTTGTTTCGGGGTCTCGCTATTATTCAGATGCTGAAACGAGTTCAGCATGACAGTACTTCTCGGAATTTGATATTTTATTGTTGTTGTTGGGTTAAACGGATTAGGGTAATTTTGAGAAAGTGAAAACCTTAGAGGTGTTAACTCACTTTCTCTACTTACATTCGTTGGAATATCATTTCCCCAGAACTCATGGAGGGCTCTAGCAGACTTTCTTAGTTCAGCTATACTTTGAATATTATCACTACCTCTTGCCATAAAAATAGCATAAACAACTTCTTGCGTATCTCCTGGTGCTATAGTAAAGTATCCGGAAGACATTAAACTTCTTCTATCCATGGGATATGGACCACCAGGCCAACCATCACCATCGTACCAACCGGTTTCTTTAACCGGATCACCAGCAAGCATCAATTTTGTAGTGTCGCCTGTATTGGGATCAATGAGCGGATTACCAGTCCAATGTACACCTTTAAGATTTTTATACATATGGAAAGCCCCATTTTGTGTGCCTAATTCAGCATCTTCAAAAGGACTGCCGGGCTCCGAAATGTACACATAGTGAGAGCTCAATTGTAAATTTCTAAATCCTTGTATTCGTCTGCCTTTGTATTTAGCGCTATCTTCAGGTTCTCCCTCGACTATAGCACCTTGCAGCAAAACTCTTCCTACAGCCGGAGGATTTTCTCCATAATTTTCTCTATAATGATCTTCATCATTATTATCACCATTATAGGTATATGCTAAACTCAATAATGAATCACAACCAGAATAATCATCACCAGCATCTCCTAAATCATCATCTGCCCAATATCCTACGTACATTGAGTCTATCTGACTGTTACTTTTATTTATAAACCTTATTCTCTTAAAAACGGCGTCTTTTAATTCCGGTGTGTTGTAAGCAAATAAAGTTTGTTGAAATTCAATTCCTATTGGGGGGGAACCATATGTGAATGCAGTTCTCTCACTATTTAAATCATTGGCTACATAAAATAAAGTCTCATCACCAATAACTTTAGGTTCGTCAATACCTTTTGTAAAAATATCATCACCGTTTAAATCGTAAAAAGGTGCTCCATATTCACCTGGCCAATTATTATAGTTATGTTCCATCACAATTCTTTCATCACCGGGAGGTAAAGACTGCCAATCTTTTTTAAGTTTGAAAAGAGAAGCTTTTAGATTGTGCGGTTCATCAGCATTTCCATCACCAAGAATGGCCCCTGGTTTTAATCCTTGCCTATAAGTGGAACCATTAACTTTAACCATTCCTTCATGAAAACCACCCCAAACAATTCCATCAGCATAAATTGAAGTTATGGTTGCATTTTCTCCTTCAGGCCAATAGAAACCACCAGCGTTATAATCAAATGGATCACAAGAGCTCGAACCATTATTACCTACCCACATTTTGCACTCATTGCCGGCAATGTAATCAAAATACCTGTACATGCTAACGGAAAAATTAGAATAGCTTATGTCAAAAATAGAAGGATCATTAGGATCAGATACTTTTATCAAGCACTTATCAGAATTAACAATAGGAATTTCTAAAGAATATTCATCTTCTGTTAACTCGTTATCAGTTAGCAAAGTTTCCCAATTAGTGCCATTATCAGAAGAGAAATCAATTTTCAGAGCAGAAATGTTCTCATAATCTGTTTCTACTATTAAAAATTGGCCATGTCCTATAACATTGTGTTGATGACTTTCAAAAGGAAATAGCTCCCTACCATTTGGCGAAAGAAGAGTAATATGTTTTTCCGGTAATTTATTTTTATTCCCTTTTATTAAGCAAATATTTTCCTCATTGTAATACCAGTAATCCAAATATGGTAAATAGGATCCAACACCATAAAAAGTATTACCGTTAGTAATAAATTGATTGATATTTAATTTTGACGAATTTTGACTAATACTATCAAGGGAGCTATCAAGTATTGTGTTTCTAATAGATTCATTTTGTGCTTTCCCAACATTAATTACTAAATTATCATCATCAAATAATTTTAAAGTTGATTGTCGCCCTATAATTATATAGTCTGATTCATTAAGCATATTCCCATTTTGATCTAAAACTATAATCGCACCAGATCTTGTAGAAATAAAAATTGAACTATCAATTCTGCTTTGATCTATACCGGTAATATAGGTAGAAGCAGAAAATCGCTATAAAGAATCCCCAGTTTCAGAAATATTTATTATAGATTTTTTTGTCCCAATTAAGAATGATTTATCTAATAGTTCAAATAGTACCAATCTACTTATTAAAGACCCAAGTTCATTAGAATAACTTTTCTTCCATATCGTTTCACCTCTTTCATTTAAGTAAATGGAATTGATAAAAGTATCATACTTATCAAAGGAAAGTAATACGTTATTAGTAGACGTTGATATTATTGAGGTAATAAAAGAATTTTCATCTTGGTTGAAAATGTATTTATACCATTGGATATCAAAATTCTTATCTAGTTTAAGAACAAAAAATAGTTTTTGTGATATGTCCTTAATGTAATAAATCATCACATAACCATCATCATTAGTAAAATCTACAGAAACCAGTTTGTAATCAATATCAGTAAAAGATCTTTTATTAAGAATATTACCATTTTGATCAAAAGTAATTTCAGTTAATATGCTATCAATAGATGCAGCAACAATGTAGTTCCCCTCAGTCGTTTCTTTAATTTTTAATCCTTCAGCATTATTGCCAAATTCTGAATAGACATTTTCAAAACTGGTTTGAGCAATAATCATTAGTGGAAATGATAAAAGTAATAACAGAAATATTAATTTCATTTTTTAACTCTTGGTTTTAAAAGTGGACTAATAAAATTGTTAAGGTTAAAAAGTGCTTTTTCATAGTGATTATCTGTTCTTATTTTAAGAACATCATTTTCTTAGTTTGAATAAAATCTTCAGTCTTTAACCGGTAGAAATAAATTCCACTTGAATATTTGCTTGCATCAAAAGTAATTTCATATTGTCCAGGTTTTTGTTTTTGGTTAACAAGTGTAGTTACTTCCCGACCAAGGATGTCATATACAATTAATTCAATTAACGCTCCCTCGACTCCGCTCGGGATGAGCGATATTTTGTCATTCCGGACTTGATCCGGAATTTGATATTCTATTGTTGTTGTTGGATTAAACGGATTAGGATAGTTTTGAGAAAGTGAAAACCTTAAAGGTGTTAATCCAGTTTCTCTGCTAACAGTTGTTGGAATATCATTCCCCCAGAACTCATGGAGTACTCTAGTAGACTTTTTGAGTTCTGCTATGCTTTGAATATTATCACTACCTCTTGCCATAAAAATTGCATAAACTACTTCTTGGGTATCTCCTGGTGCTATAGTAAAGTAACCTGAAGACATTAAACTTCTTCTATCGTTCGGAGTTGGACCACCAGGCCAACCATCACCTTCGTACCAACCGGTTCCTTTAACCGGATCACCGTCAAGCATCAATTTTGTAGTATCGCCTGTATTGGGATCTATGATCGGATCCCCATTCCAAAGCACACCTTTAAGATTTTTATAGAAATGAAAAGTCCCATTTTTTGTGCCTAATTCAGGATCTTCATAAAGAGTGCCGGTACATGAAATGTAAATTTGGTGAGAAGTCATTGATAAATTTCTAAATCCTTGTATTCGTCTGCCTTTGTATTTAGCGCTATCTTCAGGTTCTCCTTTGACTACAGCTCCTTGCAGCAACACTCTTCCTACAGCCGGAGGATTTAATCCATAAAAATCTTCATCATTATTATCACCATTAAAGGTATAGGCTAAATTCAGTAATGTATCGCATCCAGAATAATCATCTCCCGCATCTCCCAAATCATCATCTGCGAAATAGCCTATATACATTGAGTCAATCTGACTGTTACTTTTGTTTATTAATCTTATTCTCTTAAATACGGCATTTTTTAATTCGGGTGTATTATAAGCAAATAAAGTCTGTTGAAATTCAATTCCTATCGGCAGGGAACCATACGCGAATGCAGTTCTCTCACTATCTAAATCATTGGCTACATAAAATAAAGTTTCATCACCAATTATTTCCGGTTCATCAACTCCCTTAGTAAATATTCTATCATTATTTAGATCATTAAATGGAGCACCATGTTCACCAGGCCAGTTATTGTAATTGTACTCCATTAGATCTCTCTCATCTCCGGGAGGTAAAGATTGCCAATCTTTTTTAAGCTTAAAAATAGAATATTGTAATTTAGAAGGATCATCCCGCGTTCCATCATCCAGAATTGCACCCGGCATTAATCCATAGCGATAAGTTGAACCGTTTACTTTAATCAACCCATCATGTATGCCGCCCCATACTATTCCATCTACAAATATAGCCGGTATTGTTGCCTCTCCTCCTGGCCAATAGAATCCACTATCATCTGTGAATGGATTATGGGAACTCATGCCACTATTGCCAATCCACATTTTACATTCATTGCCGGCTATATAATCATAGTATCTATACATCCGAACAGAAAAAGGAGAATAACTTTTATCAAAAATTGTAGGATCGTTCAAATCTGATATTCTAATTAAACACTTATCTGAGTTTACAACCGGTAGATCTAGTTTGTAGTAATCAAAAACCAGTTCAGTATCAATTAGTAATATTTCCCAATTAGCACCATTATCAGAAGAGAATTCAGTTTTAAGTGAAGTTATATTTTCATAAGATGTTTCAACGGTTAATGAGGTAGTGTAATATGAGTCTTCGCTTGGGTAAATCTCACCTCCATTCGGTGAAAGTAAGGTTAGATGTTTTTCTGGGAAATAATTTTTATCACCTTTAATTAAACAAATATTTTTATCCTTTATGAAGGAGTAATAACTTGCAGTATATGAACCAATTCCAAAGAAAATATCTCCGTTTGTTTTAATATCGTTGATCTTTAATTTTGTTGTTCTTTCTGAAACTGTTTCCAGAGATGAATTTATTATTTGATAATTAAGTGCATTTACATATAAAACAATACTGTTATCTTCAAATAAGCTAATTGAGTTAGTACCTCTTCCAAAACCTTCAGAGCTTTGAAATAGATCACCGTTTTGATATAATTTCGTTACTATTCCGTTTGATGAAGATATATAAATAGTACTATCAGATTCACTTTGATCAATATCACTAACTATACCAGTTGTATAACTCCAAAGAGAATCTCCGGACTGGTCAACTTTAATCACAGAATTCCTTGAAGAAACTAAAAATGAATTATCCATAAGTTCAAATATTGGATATCGAGCAAAATCACTATAGAATCCATCTCCATTAATAGATTTCTTCCACTCTTCTTTACCGGTTTCATCAAGATAAATAACATTTAACTTTTCAGAATCAGAATTAGAATATGAGAGTAATACCTTGTTTTTAGATGTAGAAGTTATGGAAATGATGAAGTCTTTATCATTGTTGGAAAAGAGATATTTGTACCAATCAATTTGCAGGTTGTTGTTAAGTTTAAGAACAAAAAACAGTTTTTGTGATATGTCCTTAATGTAATAAATCATCACATAACCATCATCATTAGTAAAATCTACAGAAAC
>SWCB01009159.1_pt1 | contig 17636 bp, 21 predicted proteins | sample 4692901 | NCBI WGS metagenome assembly SWCB01 (sample SAMN10267276, study PRJNA491770) | bioreactor metagenome | isolation source: DHS bioreactor inoculated with subseafloor sediment | place: Japan: off Shimokita Peninsula | collected 2006-08 | reverse complement strand
AGAAAAGGCGATTTTATCGCCCTGAGTGAATTTATTCACTTTTGTTCTTTCACGTAAAAAAAGTGTAAAAAATAATGAAAATCAAAGTTTTTTGTACTGATAAGTGTTTTTTTGTTGACATTTTATGAGAATAAGATATAATTATAATGAATTATGATACGGTCATAGTTCAAAAACATAATGTTAAAGGCAAACTTAAGGAAACTTAAGGACGCAAAACTATAGGGCCTGCAATGGTAGCCAGTTGTCATTAATACTTTAAAAAGTTATGACATGCTGATTATCTAGGGCCTTTTATATTTAACAACTAGAAAAAGATAGTCAACGGCATAATCGTTGGCTTTTTTCATAGCCTGTAATTAGGAGGTAGTTTATGTGCTAAGAGGAAAACATGTTCAAATTTTGATCATTATATTATTAGTTATCGCTTTAGCATTTACATCGACTGCCGCGGTTGCTTATTGGAATGATGTCAATACAAACTCTAATGTAATCATTGAGTTTGGAGGCGAACAAGCAAACCTTCAAATTGTTGAAGTCGGAGATGAGTTCACTGGACGGTTAGTACTAAAGGCAAAGCGTTCTTCGTTGGACAATATGAAGAAGCAAGTTTTACTTACTCAGTATCAGTTGATAAGGAGTTAGTAAAAAGTGTGAATTTGATTGTAGAAGCTTCAAGTATATTGATTGGTGGTTCTGATGAGTATGCTCATTTAGTTGAAATTACGATTAATGGCACTAAAGACTTGCATGTGAATGAATTATTCAATTCCGCAGTTGAAGTCGTTGTTGTAGTTAGACTGATTGAACCTCTTGATGAAAGCGAAGTAGATGATCCTTTAGATGCAAATGTGGAAGATTCGGTTGCTGCATTTGAAGCTATTAAGGGTCAGGATTTAAGTTTCACGTTAAGTTTTAGTGTAGAACCGAAAGAAGAAGTTGTTGAATAAAAAATAAAAATAAAAAAAAGGTTAAAAACAAAGGAGAGATTTATTTATGAAACAAAGAAAATTAGTTATTGGTTTATTAGTTATGTTAGCGGTAGCAGTTAGTGGATTTACATTTGCGTTTTGGGCAGGAGCAGTATCAGATGCAACTGCATCAGCAGACGAAACTATTACTATTGGTTCTGGTCAAGATGTTACAACAACTGTTACTTTAGGTGAAGGTGCAGGAAATGCAAATAATATTAATAATATTTTAGTACCTGCTGGCAGAATATCAGATAGCACACCAGCTGGTCAAGGAGAAACACTTGTTACACAAGTAGTTTACACTTACAATGTTGATTGGGATGAAGCAGGTACTGCTGCAGATGGATTTGAAGGAACATTATCAGTGGTTGAATCTAATGTGTTTATTGATGGAGCAGTTGTTAGCTGGGATGATAATGGTACACCAAATAATTATGTGAATGTTGCTATTTCACTAGCAAGTACATCTATTTCAGTAAATGGTGGTTCTGTAGAAGTAACTGTTACAGTAACTATTGATGAACCAGTAGATGCAAATGACTATGATTTGGTAGCAAATGGTGTGATTACATTTAATTTGACATTCTCTGTTGATTCTTCTTTATCAGCATAATTCTTATTATACAAGTCATATATCAAATGCGACTCTATTGAGTCGCTTTTAAACCTAAACCTTAGGAGGTGATTTCATGAAAAAATGTCATAAATGTATTTTATCAACATTACTAATTGTAATGCTTTTCATGTTATCACTAACTACAAATGATACATTTGCTTTTTGGGCAAGTTCGATATCAAATGCTCAAGATCAAGCAAATGGTCAAGTGACAGTAGGTACTTGGACATTCGGTCCTAATTCTCCAAATGGCATCTCATATTATGATGCACAAACACCATATACAACTGGAAACCTCGTTTGGTTTAATGGTCAAATGTGGGAATACAAAGGTTCATATACTCTAAATAATGAACCATCCATTCAAAATAATTGGACTGTATATAACGATCTAAACTGGTATGCAGAAATCACTTATTATCCAGGAGATATCGTCTTATTTAATGAAAACATTTATGTTGCTCAATGGCAACATACAAATGCAAATCCAGAGACATCAGGTATAAATGGCCCTTGGGCACCTGAAGTTACTGATACGTTAAGTTGGACAACAGGACAAGCATCTGAACTTAATAGCATTGTATATCATAATGGTTCAATTTGGATTTATAAAGGTTACTATACAACATCAGAACCAGGCACCCAAAATGACTGGGCATTATATGGTGATTTAACATTCTCATTAAACTATGTGTATGCTAATGGTGATATTGTCGAGTACAATGGCAATTATTACATTACAACCAATGGTGGATGGGCTACAGGATCTGTTCCAGGAACAAATGGAGCATGGACAGTATTGAATGTTCCTACATTTAATGGTTCAGTACCTAACAATACAGAATACACATTATATAATGGTTTATTCTATGTGGCTCTTCAAGGCAAAGTTACTGGTAAAGACAGAACAGTTGTTCCAGGTTCTTTAGAATCAAAAGGTATATGGCAAGCGATAAACACTCAAGAGTGGCAACAATATAACACATATAATAATGGTGATTTAGTTATGTATCAAGGTGATGTTTATGAACTAGCTAATAGTCTTAACTCATCTGATATACCAGGTACAACTCAAAACAGTTGGAATGGTATGGCAACCATATACTACAATTCACTGAACACCTATACTCTTGGTGAATATGTTGTCTATAATGGTGAAGTATATGTTGTTGTTAATGCAACTAACGCAAACCAAGGTGCACCAGGCACTATTCAAAATGCTTGGAATAGACTCACAGGTTATGACTGGTATTCATATCATGTATATCAATCAGGAGATGTTGTATTCTATAATGATGCTGTATATCAAGCATTACAACAAACCGTAAACGAAATACCAGATATAACACCAGCTTCATGGGGTTTGTACGAAAATTAATAAAAAAGCCAGCATGAACATAAAAAATGCTGGCTTTGTCATAAAAAGTTTAAAAATATGATATAATGACATCAATAATTACTATAAATATAGGGATGGGTCATATATGAATCATAAAACAAAATCTGTTATAAAAGATGTAGCTTTCTGGTCAATGTTTGTCTTACTTGGACTCTTAGTCTTATTCATTCTTATGGAAGCTTTTATACCTAAACAAACCATTAATATTTTTCAAGTAAGAACTTATATAGCGAAATATGACACAATGGAACCTTCAATTAAACCTAATGATCTTGTGTTTATCAATAAAGTAAATGCTAGTCAATTAGAAGAAGGGGATTTAATCACCTTTGAAGCAGATATTAACTATGATGGTGATACAGAAATGGTCACATATTATGTTGATAGTATCACTGAAGTTGATACTGATACATATCGTATATCTGTGATTGCTGAAGGAGCAACCGTTCCTTTTGGAGTGATTTTATCGGATCGAATTGTTGGAGGCTATGCTTTTAGAATTCCTGTTTTAGGAAGCATTATTGAGTTTATCAAAAGTCCATTTGGTATTGGTGTTATTGTCATCAACGGATTAATTATAACAGGCATTGTCATCATTGTTAAACATGGGCAAAAGGTTGAAGACAAAAAAGAGGTAAGCGATGAAGATTAGTGCATTTAGGATGTGGAATCTTGAATGAATTATTATCAACTGAAGATTTATTACTATATTTAAATCATAAATCAGAACAGGTAGTTACTAAAAAAAGTAAAAAACCTAAGCATAAAAAGAAAACTAAACAAATCATATTTGGAAGCATTGTTATCCTAGCAGTGCTTCATTTAGTGTTTATGGCTTTACCGCTGATATCCAAAGATTTATCTAAAGAAATTTTTAACTATCGATATGTGATCGCGATTAGTAAAGATCAAGAAATCGACGAAGATTTGACAGGTGAAGTCGTAAGACTTAAGACCATAGATAAAACTACTTTAAACTCTGGAGATCGAGTATTGGTTTTTGGGCTTTATGGCAACAACTATTATTGGGAAGTCGAAATCTTAGATAATGATATAATCAGTCAAGAAGTCGAAGCTACTTTTGATGATGTCATTAGAAATAGGTATAGTTATGATGAAATCGAAGGTATATATACTGATGAAGCTAACATCATTGGCATATTCTATTACACAGCATCGACACCTAGAGGATTCATAACGATGATTATATTACATGCATTAATTGTATATATTGTTCATTATGTGATGTTTAAAGATAAAGATAAAATACTAAAGGATCAAAAAAGATGAAAAAACAGAACAAATCTCAAACAATTAAAACAGTTTTATTTTACTTGGTTACACTCATTTTACTTGTCTATGTTTCTTTAAGTTTGTTTTTACCTGAGAAAGTGATTGATGTTTTTAGATTTCAATTAACAACGATTTCCACATTAACAGAATCCATGAAGCCTACCATTGAGCCTGGTGATGTCATCATGCTTAAAAAAGTTGATGAAGAAGATATCGAAGTAGATGATGTCATCTCATTTTATAATTACGCAAGAGGACAAAATTCACAAGGTGAAACAGTTTGGGTGAAAATTAGAATTGTCCATAGACTCATTGATATTGATGATCAGACAGGTGCGTATATCACTCAAGGTGACAACAACTCCAGTGTTGATACAATATATGATGAAAACGGTAATATTACTGATTTAACATATGATCAAGTGATTGGTGCCTATGTGTTTAGATTGCCATTCTTAGGAACGATAGTTTCAGGACTAAGAAATCCTGTATTAGTTGGTTTATTGATTGTTAACATCACTATTGTTGTTGTGATTGTTAAGTTAATTAAGAAAAAGGATGAACCAAAAACTGAAGGTGAAGATCATGACTTGGGATGATTTAATCAAAAAAGAATTAGAAAATCCATATTTCAAAGCATTAATCGCTTTTTTAAAAGATGAAGATGCACATCATGTTGTATTACCACCAAAAGAAAAGAGGTTATCCTGTTTTAAACTAACTCCGTATGAAGATGTTAAGGTAGTCATCATTGGACAAGATCCATATCATAATCTTAATCAAGCGCATGGGCTAGCATTTAGTGTGGAAAATGAAGATTATCCACCGAGTTTAAAAAATATCTATAAGGAGTTAGTATCAGATTTAAATATCCCATATCCAAAAACAGGAAATCTTACGCATTGGGCAAAACAAGGCGTTTTATTGTTAAACACAGTATTAACAGTTAGACTGCATGAACCACTATCTCATCAAAAAAAAGGGTGGGAAACTTTCACTTTAGAAGCAGTTAAAAAAGTAAATGATAAAGAAAAACCAGTGGTATTTATTTTATGGGGGAATCATGCGAAAAGTTTTATGAAATACATTGATCTAAATAAGCATCATGTTATTTCATCTGCACATCCATCTCCATTATCAGCATCAAGAGGTTTTTTTGGATCAAAACCGTTCTCTAAAACAAATTATTTTTTAGAAAAAGAAGGTCTAAAACCTATAGATTGGATTTTAAAATAAATTGATATACAAAAAAAGATTAATATTGTATAATGAACCTACAGAGTAATTAGGAAGCGTTAAGTGTCTAATCATGGGATGTCGGATTAGAACGAACACATTTGTGGCGGTTTTCTAATGCGTCCGCTGTAAGTGATTATGGTGGACCTCTAACATAAGGAGGTCTTTTTTCATGAAAAAAAGTAGAGAATTACAGAAGTTAGTTTTAGCATCATCGCTCGTTGCGATCTCAATTGTTATCGACATTTTCTTTAAACAAATATTGAGTTTCAACAACTTTGGTGTACCGTTTTATGCGATCCCAATAATATATGGATCAATTGTTTTAGGGCCCATCTATGGGTTAATTATGGGATATGTTTCAGATTTAGTGGGCTTTGTTGCTTTTCCAAACGGAACATATGCGATTATCTTTGCATTAGGTGCTATGCTTTGGGGATTTGTACCCGGTCTGTTCTTATATAAGAAATATGATCGTATTAAACTTGTGTTTGTATTGTTTTTAACACATGTTTTAGTTACTGTCGCAAATACCATAGGTTTACTAACATTTTTATCAAGAGAAACAGCTTTAGCGAGTTTAACTGTAAGATTAACAATGATTCCAATAAATGTTGTAATCATTACAATTTTGGTTCATGCTTTACAAGAAAAATTAAATCCAGTTTTAGTTGATATGCAAATTAAAAGACCAAAAGGACAAACTGCTTAAGAAACGATGAACAAGGCTGAAAAAACCTTGTTCATTTTTTTATTAATGAGCAGTTTTCATGTATAATAGAAGTGGTGATGAAATGGTAAAAATAATAGGAGCTGGATTAGCGGGCGTTGAAGCTGCTTACTTTCTAGCCAATCAAAATATTAAAGTAAAGTTATATGAAATGAGACCAAAAAAAATGACTCCTGCACATCAAACAGGTCATTTTGCTGAACTCGTTTGTTCGAACTCATTAAGATCAAATGATGAACTTAATGCTGTTGGTTTGTTAAAAAGAGAGATGCAATCTTTTAACTCTTTAATCATGGAAGCAGCTTATCATGCACAAGTCCCTGCAGGATCTAGTTTAGCTGTAGATCGTGATATGTTTTCAGGATTTATTGAAGATAAAATTAAGCATCATCCAAATATTGAAGTAGTTCTTGATGAAGTTTTAGATATTGATGTTGATGAATATACGATAGTTGCTGCTGGACCACTTGCTAGTGATCATCTTTTCGAGAGTATCAAACAGCTGGTTCATCAAGATCATTTACATTTTTTTGATGCGATTGCACCAATTATCGATGCATCTTCGATTGATATGAACACATGCTATTTAAAGTCAAGATATGATAAAGGTGAAGCTGCATATATTAACTGTCCTATGAACAAAGAAGAATATGATAGATTTTATCAAGCACTCATTACAGCTGATTTAGTAGAACATAAAGGTTTTGAAAACAATGTGTTTGAAGGGTGTATGCCCGTTGAAGTGATGGCATCAAGAGGAGAACAAACACTCTTATACGGACCATTAAAGCCAGTAGGTTTAGAAGTTGAAGGGAAAGATAAACCTTATGCAGTTGTTCAATTAAGACAAGATGACTATAGTAAATCAATGTATAACATTGTTGGTTTTCAAACACATCTCACATGGCCAGCGCAAAAGAAAGTCATTAGTTTAATTCCTGGATTAGAACATGCTAAAATTGTAAGATATGGTGTAATGCATAGAAATACTTATTTAGAAAGCCCAAACATATTAAATCCTGCATTTCAATCTAAAGTATATCCTAAACTTTTTTTTGCAGGTCAAATATCAGGTGTAGAAGGATACGTGGAATCAGCGGCATCTGGACTTAATGCTGCAATTCAAATGGCATCATTGATCAAAAACAATCAAATAGTGCCACTACCTAAAGAAACAATGATGGGCGCAATGGCACATTATATATCAACACCAAACAAATCATTTGTGCCGATGAATGCGAACTTAGGATTATTTCCTGAACTTGGATATAAACATAAGAAAAAAGAAAGAAAAATGCTATATAGAGATCGTTCTTTTGAAGCACTTAAAACCTTTAAGGAGGAGAATGCTTGGATTATCTAGATGATTTTTTAAATGACTTGCAAACACAAAAAAATTATTCAATCCATACGATACAAGGATATAAAAGAGATATCCTTGATTTTCATGCGTTTATAACCAACGAAGAACTTGCTGAATCTTTAGTTGATGCAACCCGAGAACGTCTAGCAAGACATTTTATCGCACATTTGGATAGTTTAGAGTTATCTGCTAAAACTATCTCTAGAAAGATATCCGCTTTAAGAACTTTCTATGGATATTTAATGAAAAATCATATGATAGATATCAATATTTTCGAGCATGTTGAAACACCTAAGATTCCTAAGAAATTACCTAAGATCATTGAAGATGATGAAATGGAAATGATCTTTAAATCGATTGATAGATATAATCCTTTGGGGTTTCGAAATTATGTCATGTTAGATTTACTGTTTAGTTCAGGACTAAGAGCATCTGAACTCATCAATATGACAATTAAGGATTTGATGCTTGATCAAGAACAAATTTTAATCCATGGTAAAGGTTCAAAAGATCGTTATGTACCCCTTCATAAAAAGCTAGTTGATGATCTTAGACACTATCTCACATATATACGTCCTATACTGCTATCAAAAGGTAAAGACACACACACGTTATATGTCTTTATAAACTATAAAGGTGGACATTTAAGTGTTAGAGGACTTCAAATCATATTAAAAACGATCATTCAAAAATCAGGTGAAACATTTAAAATACACCCACACATGCTAAGACATGCATTTGCAACCACGTTACTCAACCATGGTGCAGATCTTAGAGTTGTTCAAGAGCTTTTAGGCCATGAACATTTAAAATCAACACAAGTCTATACGCATGTATCAAGTGAAACTATAAAAGAAAAATATAAGTTAACACACCCAAGGATGATCAAAAAATGAGAGAGCTAGGACCCCCTATTATTGAAGAGGGAATTATTAAAAAACCTCAGAAACGTAGAAAAACAATTCGAGCAATTATTATCAATGATGAAAAGCAAATTCTCATGCTCTACTCGAAACGTTTTGATGATTATACATTTCCTGGTGGTGGATTGAAATCTAATGAAAATGAAGAAAAAGCCTTAAAAAGAGAACTTAAGGAAGAAATTGGGGCTTCACAAATAAAAATTAAAGAACCCTTAGGGTTTATTAACGAAATCAAATATGGTTTATTTACAAATGAATCAATTTATCTTCAAACATCAATCTATTATTTTGTTGATGTTGAAGAAATTGGATATAAAAAACTAGAAAAAAGAGAAATCATTGATGATATCAAACCTGCATTTGTTGATATAGACTTATGTATCGATCATAATCAAAAAGTGATGAAAGATGCTAATCATCAGGCGTATGGTTTGAAAACAGTATTACTCAGAGAAGAAGTTGTATTAAAAAACATAAAGGAGAGATTACATGAGAAAATTTGAAATTGTCAAGGCTTATGAAAATTATGACGTTATGGTTCCACAAAGACAGACAAAACACAGTGCAGGATATGATCTTGCAAGCATTGAAGATGTAGATATTAATCCAGGGGAAATTAAAATGATCCCAACTGGACTAAAAGTATTACTTCCAGATAACGAAGCATTACTCATTTTCCCAAGATCATCTTTAGGCATTAAAAAAGGTCTAATGATGAGCAATAGTGTTGGTGTTATTGATTCAGATTATTATAATAACGAAAATAATGAAGGACATATCATGATTCCTTTATATAATTTTTCAAATAAAAAAGTGACCGTTTCAAAAGGTGAAAGAGTGGCTCAAGGGATCTTTATGAATTACCTTCAAACTATAGATGATGACCCAAATCATACAGTGAGACTAGGTGGTTTTGGTAGCAGTGACAAAAAAAGATAAAAAATAAAGCAATAACTTGAAAAAACACTATAAATATGATATATTTAATAAGGCTATTAAAATACACATGTATGATGTTAAACACTCAAGTGCCTTTAAAGCATTAAAGGTGGGTGTCTAAAAGTCATGCAGAGGAAAAAACAAAAATGGAGGAATGAATTTTATGGCAGTAGTTTCAATGAAACAATTATTAGAGTCAGGTGTACACTTTGGACATGCGACACGTCGTTGGAATCCTAAAATGGCACCATACATCTTTACGTCAAGAAATGGTATTTATATCATTGACTTAAAGAGAACAGCAGAAGAGATTGAGATTGCGTATAAAGCATTATACGACATCGTTGCTGACGGTGGTAAAGTACTATTTATTGGTACTAAAAAACAAGCTCAAGAATCAGTAAAAGAAGAAGCGATTCGTACAGGTCAATTCTATGTTGATCAAAGATGGTTAGGTGGAACACTTACTAACTTCAAAACCATTCGTCGTCGTATCAAGAGATTACACGACCTTTACAAAATGGAAGAAGATGGTGTGTTTGAAAAATTACCTAAAAAAGAAGTTTTACAACTTAAAAACGAACGTACTAAGTTAGAAAAATTCTTAGGTGGTATCAAAGATATGAAGAAAGTTCCAGAAGCAATCTTCATCATTGATCCTAGAAAAGAAAGAAATGCAATCTTAGAAGCGCGTAAGTTAGGTATCAAAGTATTCGGTATTGTTGATACAAACTGTGATCCAGATGATGTAGATTACATTATTCCTGCAAACGATGATGCAATTCGTGCAGTTAAATTAATCACATGGGTTATGGGTAATGCAGTGATTGAAGCACAAGGTGGAGCTGTTGAAAAATTTGATGAAGAAACAGTTCAAGAAGCTTCAAGAAGAGATTATAACAATGATCAAAAAGAAGCGAAACCAAAACCGAAACCTCAACCAAAACCTCAACCTAAAGTAGAAGAAGTTGAAGTAGACGAAGATGAAGTCGAAGAAGATGATGCTGATGATAATAGTGTATCAGAAGAAGAATTAGAATCAATGACAGTTGCTGAACTTCGTGCCTTAGCTAAAGACCGTGGCATTACTGGTTATTCAACCCTTAAAAAAGCAGAACTTATTGATGTACTAAAATAATGCGATAAGGGGATTTTTATCCCCTTATTTTTTACAAAAAATATAGATTAAAAAATAATATATAAATGAAAAATCAAGGAGGCATATCATGGCTATAACAGCTCAAATGGTAAAAGAATTAAGAGAAAGAACTGGCGCAGGCATGTTAGATTGCAAAAAAGCGTTAGAACAAAATGATGGAGACATCGAAAAAGCTATAGATTTCTTAAGAGAAAAAGGTATGGCAAACGCGGCTAAGAAAGCTGGAAGAATTGCTGCTGAAGGTTTATGCAGTATCGAAGTGAATGGTAATGAAGCAGTCATATTTGAATTAAACTCAGAAACAGATTTTGTTGCTAAAAACAAGCAATTTTTAGATTTATTAGACAGTGTAGGAAACACAATTTTAAATTCAAGTGCAGCAAATACAGAAGAAGCTCTAAAAGTAGAAGGTAATGGTAAAACTGTAGAACAAATGTTAATTGATGCAACTGCTACAATTGGTGAGAAAATATCACTTCGTCGTGTATCAAGAGTTGTTAAAGAAGACGCTCAAGGATTTGGCGCTTACAAACATATGGGTGGACGCATCGCAGTTTTAGCAGTATTAGCAAAAGCTGATGAAGAAGTTGCAAAAGATATCGCAATGCATATCGCTGCACAAAACCCTAAATATCTAAATCGTGATCAAGTTGATGCAGAGACATTAGAACATGAAAAACACGTTTTAACACAACAAGCACTTCAAGAAGGCAAACCAGCGAATATCGTTGAAAAAATGGTTGTTGGACGTTTAAATAAATTCTTACAAGATATTTGTTTAGTTGACCAACCATTTGTAAAAGATACTGATCAAAAAGTAAGTCAATACTTAAAATCAAATCAAAATGAAGTTTTATCATTCATCAGATTAGAAGTTGGCGAAGGTATCGAAAAGAAAGAAGAAGATTTCGCAGCAGAAGTAGCAGCACAAGTTCGTAAATAAATAAAAAGGGGCGTGGCATGATGTACCAAAGAGTCATTCTGAAATTAAGTGGAGAAGCTTTAAAAGGCAATGGAACTTATGGCATACATCCAATTACTGTCAAGAAAATCGCGACAGAAATCAAAGAGATTTATCAGTTGGGTGTGCAGGTAGGAATCGTGGTAGGTGCTGGTAACCTATGGCGTGGTAAAACAGGTGAAGAACTTGGTATGGACCGCGCACAAGCAGACTATATGGGAATGCTTGGTACCATCATGAATGGTCTTGCAATGCAAGATGCCTTAGAATCTTTAGATGTACCTACAAGAGTGATGACAGTTTTACCAGTCAGTGCGGTTGCTGAACCTTATATTAGAAGAAAAGCAATTAGACACTTTGAAAAAGGTAGAGTGCTCGTTTTCTCAGGCGGTACTGGTTCACCATTTTTCTCAACAGATACTGCAGCAGCACTCCGTGCAGCTGAAGTCAATGCCGATATTATATTAATGGCAAAAAATGGTGTTGAAGGTGTTTATGATAAAGACCCACGCAAACATGAAGACGCAAAAATGTTCAAGGAAATCTCGCAAAGAGAGTTACTGAAGCAAAAACTAGAAGTTATGGATCAAACAGCTGCATCTATATGCACTGAAAATAAACTCGATATTCTTGTGTTCAACATGAATGAACCTGGAAATATGAAAAAAGCAGTTATGCAAGAAACGATCGGGACACTCGTTAAATGGGAGGAATAAAGCATGAATCATGAACAAGCAGATATGATTTTAATGGAATTAGAAGATCATATGGAAAAATCTTTGCATGTACTGGTAAGAGATTTTGCACAAATAAGAACAGGTAGAGCGAATCCAGCTTTACTTGATCACATTATGATTGATTATTATGGTGCGCAAAGTCCAGTAAGACAAATTTCATCTGTTTCCGTTGTTGAAGGTAATCAGTTATATATTAAGCCTTACGATAAATCAGCATTAAAACAAATTGAAACAGCAATCTACGCATCTGATTTAGGACTTAATCCTATGAATGATGGTATGGGGATTCGCTTAATTCTACCTCAACCAACTGAAGAACGTAGACGTGAACTTGTCAAAGAAGTTGAAAAACTAGCTGAGCATGCAAGGATCAGCGTTAGAAATATTCGTCGTGATGGTAATGATCACATGAAAAAATTGGGATTACCAGAGGATGATGAAAAAGGATACTTAGGAGATGTACAAGAACTTACAGATAAGTACATTAAAAAAGTTGATCAGGAATTAAAAAGTAAAACCGACGAACTCATGAAAATATAAAAGGCTCTAAGCCTTTTATTTTTTTGAATGTGTGAAAATAATGAATATGTTTCATTTATAATATAAATGAGTTATAATAAATAAAGGTGATAGATAGTGAAAAGCAACAATATACCAGAACATGTTGCCATTATTCTTGATGGTAACGGCAGATGGGCAAAAAAAAGAGGACAATCAAGATCATTTGGTCATTATATGGGTGGAAGAAATCTTTTTAGTGTCGCAAGACATGCGAAAGATTTTGGCATTAAAAAATTATCTGTTTATGCATTTAGTACAGAAAACTGGAAAAGACCCGAAGATGAAGTCAATTATTTGATGACAAAACCAATCGAAATGTATCATGAAAACAAACACAGAATCAGTGAAATAGATTATAAAGTTACTTTTTCAGGTAGAAGAGATCGCTTTAGCAAAGAGCTATTAGAAGTGATTAATGAAATTGAAAAACAAACAGAAAAACATGAAGGTTTCACTTTAAATATATGTGCCGATTATGGTAGTTATGATGAAATCATTACTGCGATCAATAAGATTGATAAACCAGTCACTAAAGAGAACTTTGAACAAGCACTCATGATCAAAGAACCGGTAGACTTACTCATTAGAACCAGTGGTGAAATGAGAATATCAAATTTCTTACTATGGCAAATTGCCTATGCAGAGTTTTATTTTACCAAAGTCCATTGGCCAGCATTTAATAAAAAACAATTAGAGAAAGCGATTAAATCATATCAAAAAAGAAATCGTCGCTTTGGAGGCTTGAAATGAAAAAGAGATTAATCACAGCGATTATATTATCAGCAATTTTAATACCGATTGTAAATTTTGAAATCTTTTTAGCTGTATTTCAAGTATTTATGATTTTGTTCGTCATCGTGTCATCGACTGAAATGATTCGCATGTATGAGACAGAGAAGAAATTTCAATGGTTACCAAAAATAGGCATTGTTATTTTAACACTAGGCACATTCTTTAGTGTTGGGGGCGTTTTAGGAAATTTAGAACATAATCCATTAGAAGCAAATGGCTTATTGAGCATAACTGTTCCTCTCATCACTCTAGTACTCTTTAGTTTCTTAGTTTTATTTAAAGAGTTTAATGGTCTTGATGTTGGTAAGGCATTAACCATTATCAATTATGTTGGGCTAGGAGCAGCATCCATCGTTATTCTAAGATTTTTAGGTGTTAGATTCATCGTTTACTTGTTGTTGATTACATCAACAACTGATATGTTCGCATATTTTTTTGGGATGAAATATGGTAAACATAAATTAGCACCACATATCAGTCCAAAGAAATCTTGGGAAGGTGCAATCGCAGGTACTGTATTTGCGACGATTATTGCATCATCATTTGCATTGTTCTACGGCTATTTTTTCCCAGCGGGAACATATTTAGGAGATTTAGTGAATTCAGGTGGACAGTTAACACTATTAGATAATTTTTCTTCTTTAGGAGAAAGAACACCACTTTGGGTACAAGCTTTAGTGTTAGTGCCTATTACGATGATCGCATCTATTTTTGCTCAAATCGGAGATTTAGTTGCATCAAGATTAAAAAGAACCTATCATATTAAAGATTTTGGAAACATCTTACCTGGTCATGGTGGACTATTAGATAGATTCGATTCTGTACTATTTGTAGCATTATTTTTAAATGCGATATTCTTATTAATCTATAGACTTTATCCAACGGTCGTGATTTTATGAAACATATATATTTATTAGGATCAACAGGATCTATTGGCATGCAAACACTTGATGTCATGTTAAAACATCAAGATAAGTTTAATCTGATAGGGTGTTCATTAGGATCTGATGATGAGAAAAATAAATATATTCTAGATACATTCAAACCTGAGATTGCATGTTTGAGATATGAAAAGCAGTTATCTAAGTATCCTAATCTTTACCCAAACGTAAAATTTGTTTGGGGAGATCAAGGATTGATTGAGCTTGTAACATACGATAAAAAAGGTATTGTTGTAAATGCATTATCTGGTTCAGCTGGGTTACACCCAACCGTAGAAGCTATTAAGACAAAAAAAGATATAGCTTTAGCAAATAAAGAAACCTTAGTTATGGCTGGTGATATGATCAATAGCTATGTCAAAACATATGATGTCAAACTCTATCCAATCGATAGTGAACACAGTGCGCTATGGCAAACTTTAGATCATGAAAATCAAAAAGATATCAAAAAAATAATTATCACAGCAAGTGGTGGATCATTTAGAGATTTATCAAGAAACGAGTTACAATATGTGACTGTTGAAAAAGCGTTAAAACATCCAAATTGGGCGATGGGTGCTAAAATAACTATAGATAGTGCAACCATGATGAATAAGGGTTTGGAAGTTATCGAAGCGCATCATTTGTTCAACTTAGATTATGATAAAATCGAGACAGTCCTTCATAAAGAAAGTGTTGTACACGGATTAACATATTTTAATGATGGAACAGTTAAAGCAAGTCTAAGTGTTTCAGATATGAGAATTCCAATTGCTTATGCGTTGTTTTATCCAGAAAGAACAGATTATGATAAGGAGTTAGAATTGACTCATTTATCATTCAAACCCATGGATTATGAACGCTTTCCATTATTGAAGTTAGCTTATGACGTTGGAAAAAAAGGTGGCATTATGCCAACTGTGATGAATGCGGCTAATGAAGCAGCAGTTCATTTATTTTTAAAACATAAAATTTCGTTTTTAGAGATTGAAGAACTGGTTTACAATTATGTGGGCAAAACAAAGCAAATTGAAAAGCCTACATTAGAACAAATTATTGAGATAGATCGTAATATTCAACAAGAGATTTATCGAGCATATGAGAAGAGGTAGTTTATGGTTATATTAAATATATTATTATTTGTTGTTGTATTAGGTGTCATTATCCTAATCCATGAAGCGGGGCATTTTTACTTCGCAAAAAAAGCAGGCATATTATGCCATGAGTTTTCTATAGGGATGGGTCCTGCACTTTATCAAAAGCGTAAAGGTGAAACCATGTACTCAATTAGAGGTATTCCTATTGGTGGGTATGTCTCTATGGCTGGAGAAAGCATTTCTGATGCACTCATAAAAAAAGAACAAACCATTGGTATAAAAATCAATGAGCAAGATCAAGTCTATCAAATTATTCTTACAGATAAAGTTGAAGCTGACTTAACTGGTGTTGTAGAAGCATTTGATTTATATGGTAAAGATTTTGATCCATTATATATTGATTTAAATGTTGATGGCCAAACAAAACGCTATGCTGTATTAAGAGATGCAACTTATCAAGTAAGCGAAAAGAACAAAATGTGGATTACACCAGCAGAAAAGAGTTTTGAAAGTAAAACTTTATGGCAAAGATTTATGGTCATTTTTGCAGGTCCAATGATGAATTTTATTTTAGCATTTCTACTCTTTTTAATTGCGGGATTTTTTGTTGAAAAACCAAATCTTGATTCTAATGAATTATTTGAAATAGTACCTGGTTATGCGGCAGATAACGCACAACTTGAAGTTGGCGATAAAATTTTAAAAATTAATGATAAATCAGTTGAAGATTGGAATGATTTATCAAATATTATGGCAGATCTTGACCAATCATGGATTGATGTTATGTATGAAAGAGATGGCTCATCGTTTGTTGAAATCAATGTCAATGTGAGTGTAGCTGTTCAAATGGCAGGCATCACAAATACTTACATAGATTCTGAAACTGGAGACATAACCATATATAGAGATCCAATCATTGGGCAAAGTTATGGTCGTGCAAGAAGTGATGGCGGTCTTTTAGAAGGAGACGTCATTGAAAATATTGTCGTAAATAACGAATCTCATGTGATCCAGAGTTGGGATGATATCGTTACAGTGTTTAGACAATATGATCGTGGTGAACTTGTCATTTCTTATAGAAGAGATGGTGTTGTAGGTAATGCATATTATGACATGATCAGTGCAAACGCATTAACAAAACTTGGAAGTCAACCTATTGTCTTTCAACTAGGAGTAAGTCCATCTAGTGAGTTTGACTGGAGTTATTCTTTATTATATGCACCAAGAAGATTTTATTCAGATGTATCTGAAGTCTTTACAACATTAGGTTTATTATTTAGTCCGAAAGAAGATTTGGGCATTGGTGATTTATCAGGTCCAGTTGGTATATATACCCTTGTGAGTAGTACAGCAAGACAAGGTTTACTATCAATCATTGTTTTTACAGGGTTTTTAAGTATCAATATTGGACTGTTAAATTTACTTCCAATTCCAGCACTTGACGGAGGAAGATTGGTCTTCTTGGGTATCGAAGCAGTAACAAGAAAACCATTACCAAGAAGAGTTGAAAACACAATTAATAATGCAATGTTTATTTTATTATTGTTTATGTTCATCTTTGTAACATATAATGATATCTTAAGATTGATTAGAGGATAACACGAAAATCATAAAAAAGCTTACAAAAGAACAGATTTTTCTGTTCTTTTTTTGTCATTTTAGAGCCTTATAAAGACATTTATAAAAAAAGTTTTTTTTCTAGTCAAAAGTATTGACTTTAAGTTTAAAGTAAGATACAATATAACAGGTCGCCCAAAAAGGGCACTTACCGAATCTGAATGTAAATGAATATTAAAATTATCACGAAAAAGTTGTAATTTTAGTTGACAAACAAAGTTTGATTTGGTATTATATTAAAGCACGCCAAAGAATGTGTGCGTGTGATTTAATCTTTGAAAACTGAATGATGATGAGTGTATCAAGAGTAACAAAAATA
>SWCB01005136.1_pt1 | contig 17662 bp, 10 predicted proteins | sample 4692901 | NCBI WGS metagenome assembly SWCB01 (sample SAMN10267276, study PRJNA491770) | bioreactor metagenome | isolation source: DHS bioreactor inoculated with subseafloor sediment | place: Japan: off Shimokita Peninsula | collected 2006-08 | reverse complement strand
AGCCAGTGTTACCTTATCGGCCAAGAGGTTCGGCGAAAAGCCCATATAATCCTGATAGCCATTACGAGTAAATTCTGACACAGACCATGCTTGTGCATAGGTTCCCGTCGTCGTCAATCCTCCTTCGGTGCTCAGGAAAGCATCTAGGTTTTCGCTCATTGCCCCACGATGACCAATAGATAGAATCTGCTGAGATAGGTTTTTTGTTAGCTCATAAGCAAAATCAGCATAGCCATACTTCACCAAGCTTGAGACAGTAAAGCCTGCGTTCCAGCCCCAAATCGTTCCGTTATGGTAAGCCGCATCTTTATGGTATTCATCTCGATTGGCATGGAACGGGTGGAAATCAGGATCATACTGCGATAGCGACGTGATTCCCCAAGGGTACAATAATTCACTTACTGCATTTTTCACCACCTTCGCACCAATCAACTGATCAACCAAGCCACCGTCAAAAGGTACCGTTAAGGTCATTAGCTGGTTCGGGCGTACCTGCAAATCACGGCTGTCATCTTCCTTCAGGCGATCGGCCAGCATTTCAGTCTGCTCATCCCAGAACATCTTTTGGAAACTGAATTGCACCTTATCTGCCATTGCACGATAGCGCAAAGCAGATGCCTGATCCTGATTCAACCGAGCCAGTTCAATCGCCACCTTCAGGCTGGTATACCACAACGCCTGAATATCATTAGCGCGGTTACCCCTTGCCGACCAAGGTACTTTGCCTTCCAACTTGGCATCCATCCAAGTATCAGGATCACGGTGAGTCATCAAGCCGTGTTGATCCAGATAGTTCTTCTCGATCCCATCAATGTATGTCTGCACGATCGGGTAGATCGTTTTCGCATAATCAAGATCACCGCTATAGCGCAAGTAATCCCATACTTCCCGCACCATCCACGGCGTGCCATCCGTCGTGTTATAGATAATGTTGGTCAAGCTGGTAACGCGGTTCGGGATCCGACCATAATTTAAGCTTTGATCATCGGTTAACTGCATAGAGGCGAAGTTATCAATGATGGTCTTAGCATCATCGAAGTCACCATTAACCAATGTAATACCCGGCAAGGCGATGAAAGAGTCACGTCCCCAGCAATCTTTGAACCAAGGTAATCCCGCCCAAATTCCTTTACCAAATTCATTAGAGACAAAAACTTTACCCGATGCCTTTGCCCACATTAATGCGCGGTTGTATTCAAGATCTGAGGTCCATAGGTAGGACTGTGTCAACATGTCATAGGTTTGCTGCTGATGCAGTGTGTAGCCATCTTGATCGAGCAGCGCATTAGCTTGCTCAATAGCCAGCTCTTCTGTCTCAGCAAAGGCCAGATAAACGGTGAAGCTGGTTTCTTTTTGGCTGGTTTCAATCACAGGTTTAACATGACTGCCACTTAGGTGCATCACCTCTTTCAGCGCAGGCATCTCGGTGAACGTTGCCTCCCTAAATCGGAAAGACTTATTCGCACAAATAGCGATAAAGGATGGTGTATTTTCCTGACGCAAAGATGAATCAAGTGCATACACCATTCCGTTATCGAAAACTTTTACTGACGAAGTATTAATCGCAAGATTAAGCTGTGGAGCAATAGCCAAGGTCGCTGCATTTTCCGAAGAAACGGTTAATGCTGATGCGCGTTGCTGCGAAAATAGCATCATCGTATCTAACGCTTGGTTTTGATAATAATGTGTCACACCGTAAGGTAAAATTTCTACGCTCTGGGCATCATTTTTATCATTAATATCACCATCAACAAACGATGCAAACGTCCCTAGATACCAACCCTGCTTATGACGGTATTTACCGGCGGCAACAAAACCATGGGTTGCACCTTCATAATAACCATCGATATTGTCGCCAAACACAAACGGCGCACTTTCACTCACCTGAATAGCCAACTGCTCAAATAGATCTTGTGGCTTTAGAACTGGCTTTTCTTTAGCGAGTAACGTGCCAGTTTTTGATTGGATAACAAACTCAGCTTGAATAAGTTCACGATCAGGTTCGGCATCGTTATTTTCACCACCGAATGAAATAAGTAAGGATGGCTGCGTACCTATCACTGTCAAAGTAACCGTATACAATCCAGTACTAGGTGCTAGAAACGTCAGGTCATTGCCAATCCCCTTCGCAGCCATTAAAGGCTGAACCTGATCGACAGAACATGCCACTGCTTTGTATTTATCAGCAGAAAAAGTCAGCAACTCACTGCCCTGCTGATCGGTAATTTTGAAACTATGCTGATCCGCCGAAAGGCAAATTACAGCCTGATAGCAGCCTTCACCAAGGTAAGACATCGGAGTGTCATCACCCCAACCATTAAATGTGCCTTTAACGTACAGCTGCTCGTTATATGGTGCTTGTGCTAACCTGTTCACTTGTATTCCTTATCAGTAATAGATACCGCGATCTTCTTTATATTCATTGTCGAAATAGGCTATTCAGAAAGCAAAATGCGCAGACTAGGCCTGCGCATTGAATTGATGATTACAACCTGCTATAGGCTAAGAATCGACTTATTTTTTGATTTGAGAAGCCGCTGTATCAAGCGCTTCTTTCACTGTTTGACGACCTAGCAGTGCGTTTTCAATCGCGGCGCCTTCAGCAAACCAATATGCCGTCATTTCAGGAATATTAGGCATGATTTCACCGTTTTCAGCATTGGTCATCGTAGCGGCAATTCGGCTGTCTTTAGACAAAATGTGTTGGTATGACTTCAACGTAACAGCACCTAATGGCTTGTCGTCATTGACAGTCTTAAGGCCTTCATCAGTCAGTAGATAATTCTCAAGGAATTCAACCGACAAATCTTGGTTCGGGCTAGCAGCATTAATACCTGCACTTAATACACCAACGAATGGGTTTGATTTACCACCATTCAACGTCGGTAGAACAGCAACACCGTAGTTGATTTTAGATTTTTCAAGGTTACCCCACGACCATGGACCATTGATGGTCATCGCCACGTTGCCTTTGTTAAATTCAGATTCTGCAACGGCGTAATCCATATCAGGAGAGACGACACCTTTCTTCGCTAAGTCAACCAAGAAGCTTAAACCAGCAATACCTGCTTCGCTGTTAACACCTACTTGTTTGCCATCAAAACCATTTTCAGTTTTCTTGAAAGCGTAACCGCCATTTGCCGAAATCATTGGCCATGTGAAATAAGCATTCTTCACATCCCACATGATGGCTTTCTTGCCTTTCGCCTTCATTTCTTTTTCGATGGCAATCAACTCTTCCCAAGTCGCAGGAGCCTCAGCCAATAGATCTTTGTTATAGATAAGCGATGGCGATTCAACAGCAACAGGGTAACCCACTAACTTACCGTCATAAGTCACAGCATCCCAGCTGAAATCAACTAACTTCTGTTTGAACTCTGCTGACGGTTTAACTTCTGCAAGTAGACCTGATTTTGCATAACCACCAAAACGGTCATGTGCCCAGAAAATAATATCCGGACCGCCACCCGTCGCAGCAACCTGCTGGAATTTTGATTCTAGCGACTCAGGGTACTGAACGTTTACTTTAATACCGGTATCTTCTTCAAACTGGCGACCAACTTCAGCTAGACCGTCATAGCCTTTATCGCCATTAATCCAAATAAGAATTTCACCTTCCTGCATCGCCGAAGCGGCCATAGGAAAAGCCAGTGCAGTTGCTATAGAACAAAGAGTCAGAGTTTTAAGAACACGTTTCATAATTGATTTCCGTTGTTATTCTTATTGATAGATGCATTCTGCCCCCCCTCAGTATAATGAGCATCATCCCCCTCCCTACGCCCCCGTTAGTTTTGCCCAACTCTGTGAAACTGAACACATTATGTTGGATAGAGACTCATTATTACGCAGTGAAACCCTTTCAATATCAGTCGTGACACTCACTTTTCAAATAAATAAATTATCAAAATCAACGTCAGAAAATATTTTTATGACTAGAATTAAATCCTATGAAAAAACTTTTGTGCAATAAATCACAAAAGAATCTGTTCTATATGTATGCAATGACCACTTCCATAAGGAAAGTAATTATGAAGTTAAAAGCTTTACTCATTGCCATTAGCTTATTCTTTGCTAACGTAGCGATGGCGTCTGGACACTGCACTTGGTATATAGAAGACCGTGGCTGGTGCACACCCTATTTTCCAACTAGCGATGCCACTCCTACAAAAAAATAGCCTTATGAAAATAGAAAAGCCGCTGATATTCAGCGGCTCTACATATCTTCGTCACGGGAGTGCAGCGCAAGCTAAATTAATTCAATTGCAAAATCATTGAAGACAGCGAAGAGATAGAGAGCTGCAGTTCACCAATCCCATTAGCAACAGACAACACTACAGTGCGATTACCATCTAGCTGTTCGGTGAGCGTGTATTCTCCATTATCAAGTTGCCAAGCATCGATCAGTGATGACGGTAACTTAATCATAACCATTCCCTGATCATATTCAGCAAAGTTCGCGACCACTAACAGCTTCTGTTGTTGATCATAACGGCTAAAACAGAATAGCTGTTCATTGTAAGTATCACTGTGCTCTCTGTTATGTCGGTGAATTTCCTGATATTCGCCTAGCATAGCGGTACTGGTAAGTGAGAAGTTCAATAAACGTTGATAGAAATCACGCAGTTCATGTTCTTCATCCGTCAGTAGACCACCATCAAACGCGCCATTGTTCATCCAACGCTGATGGCTCGGCACACCAAAATAATCAAAGATAGTTGTTCGTGAATGCAAGCCAAATCCAGCATCTTCAACGCCCGCTTCACCAACTTCCTGACCACTGTAAATCATGGTCGGTGAAGTACTGAGCGTTGTTGATACTAACATTGCAGGCTTACCCTTATTGGCATCACCAGCAAACTCTGGACTCGCTACCCGCTGTTCATCATGGTTATCAAGGAAGTGCAGCATATGATGCTCAATATCCATCAACTGCTGTTGCACCTCAACAATGGCATCGGTTGACCCACGGCCTTGCATAACAAGCTTCAGTGCATCATACAAATCAACTTTATCGTAGAGGTAATCCATTTTACCTAAATGAATATAATCACGATACAAGTCTGGCTGGTATACCTCAGCCACCAAAAACGTCTCTGGATTCAACTGTTTAATTGAGGAGTTCATATAGCTCCAAAACTCAACAGGCACCATTTCTGCCATATCATAGCGGAATCCATCAACACCCAATGCCAACCAGTACAAGGCAATATCACGGAACTTCACCCAAGAATCAGGCACCGATTTACCGTTCCAAAACTCAAAGTGCTCAGTGTGATCTTTCTTATTAAAGCCTTGTGGCAGTTCATCAAAGTCTTTACTACCATCGGGCTTAACGCCATAGTTCACTTTGACGGTTTCATACCAATCATCAAATTGTGGCTTTGCTAGACGGGAACCGTTCCCCGTCCATTTGGCAGGAAATTCTTCATACGGCGTATCGAGATCAGGATGCGCTTCACCACCCAATGGCGAATAACCATTTTCAGCATCAGGGACAGTGAACGCTTCATCAGGAATATAGTAGAAATTGTTATCTCGATGATAGACCAACGTCGTATCATCAGATGCGCCAAAATCTTCTACCCCTGCAGGATTAGTTATCCCTTGATAACGGCGCGCAATGTGGTTAGGCACAATATCGATGATCACCTTCAAACCATGACGATGGCTGCGCTCAATCAACGCTTTGAATTCTTCGAGGCGGTTAGCCGGATCAACCGCCAAATCAGGGTTGACGTTATAGTAATCTTTAACAGCATAAGGGGATCCTGCTCGCCCCTTTACAACACTGGGGTGATCTGAATTAATCCCGTATTCACTGTAGTCTCGTACGACTGCATGATGCGGCACGCCGGTATACCAAATATGGCTAACACCTAGCTGCTTTATTTCGCTTAATGCTCTATCAGTAAAATCATTAAATTTACCGATGCCATTTTCTTCAAGAGTGCCCCACGGCTTATTCGTTGTATTCGTATTGCCAAACAAGCGAGTAAAAACCTGATAAACAACATGCTTTGCAGGTACATTCGATTTAATTGTTTCTGTCATGAATTAAAACTCAAAAGGCTTAAAACGGAAAAGAAGGCGAAAAGAACGCACTGATGAATACCAGTTCGTATTCCAAACTACATCAAGGTGCAGGATTCGGCATTTCTGCACCTTGATGAATTTGAATGTTTAGGTTTACTTTTTGATTAGTTCAACAAACGTAGTTTCAGCTGAGCTTGATCCAGCTCGTTTGGCCTCTTCGACTAATTGAAGGGCTTTGTGCATCTCATTCTTCTCAACAGCCGCTTTAATTTGGCCGTTATAGAATGCCTCTGTTTCTGGCAACATGGTTATGTTGCTGGTTTTGGCAGCAGGGGTCGCTGTTGATACCGCAGCAGCAACGGGTGCACTCGCAACAACAGCCGTAGCAGCCGTCACTTCATTCGCACGGTATGAACGCAAGTTAATTGGCTTTAGATCAATCTCTAACGAGCCAAATTTCTGATGCTGAATAACAGGATCGGTAACCATTGGTCTTGCAAGGCCGAGCTCTTCAGCTCGAAGACGTTCAGGGTGCGGGATCTGAATACTTCCTTCACGGTATTCCTGCGGTGAATAAACCACCATGTACGGCGTCTTACTCTGCTCCATTACAAAACGATGCTGATAACTGGATAGGCTAAATATATTTGATGGCTTAGCCTCAAATTCATCCAATCCAATCATCTTCACTGGCTGAAACTGCGGATCCAACAGAAGAACTTTTGGTGCAAACACTCCAGCAGTCTTCATCCAACTCTTCAGGTTAACACTCATACGTTCCACATTCTGTGGGATGACGAAGCCTACAAAGTAACTTTTACCTTCAGGAAAATCACCTACCTGAGAATATTCATCAATAGCAAAGTCGATACTATCGTCCGTCATCGGAATCCAGGAAAATTCACTGTATGAATTACAACAAGTCACCGCAGTTATTGAAACGTCTTTGACCATCTCTGTTGTCGGGGAAGCCGCGCAGCCCATCAGGCTTGCTGCAAGCAGTGCAGCTAATGTTGTTTTTATCAATTTCATCTTTGAACTCCCGTACCCTTATTAGATTATTATGGGTATATAGCTATTCGTATCTCATTAAATCTACAGCAGAATCTAATAGATATATACTCAAAAAGGCAGCCAGAAGGCTGCCTTTGACACTAATCGGTTTAGAACCAGATTTCAGTGTGAACACCAACAACAACTTCGTCGTCGCCGTTTTTGATACCGATAATATCTGCGCTCGCTTCATCATCCGCTTTGATGTAGCTTACATAAGGTTTGATTTGTGGACGGCCAAAGTAGTCAGCATTAACAGTGAATACAGATGCAAGCTCTAGGTTAATGATGTCACTCTCTACCGAATCACCAGTACGTCCCCAGTAACCTTCTGCACCTTCTTCATGACCATAAGATGCAGTCATTTCAAGGCGTAGATTGTCGTTCACTTTGTAAGTAGGACGAACAGCTACGATATAACGTTTCAAATCCTTCGCAGTAAATAACTCATCTAATGCTGCAAAATAAGTCAATTCAGAACCCATTTGCCAGTTATCACTAATATTTAGCACACCGTATGATGTCAAGAAAATAGATTCTGCATTATCATCACCGCCAGACCAGCCACCAAAGTTTACGCCACGGTTTTGTGCAACACCTTCACCGTAAGCAATCGCAGTTTGCGTCCAACCGTCTAGACCGTAGTAATCGCGGTTATAAGTGATCGAAGCACCTAAGCCACTGTCAGAGTCTGATTCTTTGTTCGCCTGAGACATTAGTTTCAAGTCGAAATCAAAGCGACCACCAAGTGCTTGGACACCATAGTAGTAGAAATCTACAGATGTTAATGTCTTTCTTTCAACAGGTTTGCCATCATCATCTTTTTGCTCGATTGTGCCGTCAGCATCAGCAGTTACAACAGCAAGACCAGCAGTGTTACCAGCTAGTTTTGTTTGAATACCAGCACCAACGCCTGAAGACTGTTTCCAGAACTCACCAGAAAGAATACCCGCAGAACGGTTCAGGAAGCGTTGACCAGCCCAGATAGATGTGTCTTCGCCAAGGTATGAAATGCCACCCATCTCTACATATGACTCTTTAACTTCAAACTGAGCACTCGTGTTATCTTTTTGACTACCTGAAGAAGAGTAAGCAAAAGAGTTACCGTTACCATATTCTGAACGAACGACGAAGTCAGACCATACGCCATTTTGATGTTCAGTGTGCTTCTTAATTACGAACTCAACTTGGTTAGTACTTTTACCATGTGTACCAGCAGTTTTGTAGTCAGGCTTGCCGTATTCAGTATCAACCGATTCCCCTTCAACCATACGGAAGTTCATAGAACCGTAACCGTGTACTTCCCAACCATCAGTCAGAACATCAGTTCCAGATTCAGCTGCTACGTTATAAGAAGTTAATGCTGCAAAGATCGCCGCTGCTACGGGTACTAACTTGTGTTTCATAGGAATGTCCCTTTTAATTTTTATGTCGGTTGCTATCTAGCAACCTTTCGGGACTAATATTCAGCTTTCGTTCAGCTATACACATCATCCTAACATCAGGATGAGAGGGAGGAGTAGAGGGGCGTAGTAATTAGGAGGTTAGTGTGTTTCGTGACGTGCCTCACGAAGATTAGGCGTATACCCGTAATAAACATACGGAATGCAAAAGAAAAGTAAGACATCAGTCACTTATTTATAATAAAAAACGAATGTTAAGTTACTTAATTAATTTTCAATTTAATTCAAAAAAAACGATCAACTGATTGAGTAAATATTGCTCAATAGCACTAAAAAAATAAGTAAAGAGATCAGCTTAGTGTTTGTAATAAAAACATCAAATAAAAATAAACCATTCGAAGCTTGTATTTAATAAGGATGGAGCAACCAGTAACTTAATTAATCTTTCTCAAAAACATTTCTTGACTGAGATGATTTTCACTATTTAATAGCATGTATAAATATGTAAATAAGAAAAGAGAACGACTCAATGTTTGCGAAATTAGCTCAAGCTTATCCTTTAGGGGCTACATTATGTGATCAAGGTTGTAATTTTTCAATTCACAGTGCTGATAACCAAGAAATTAAATTAGTTCTATTCGACATTGAAAATAAAAAAACAATTATTGACTTTGACCATACACACTTAGATATCCACTATACCTTCGTTCCTAATATTAAAGCAGGACAAGTTTATGGCTTTCAAATTAAAGACAAGCACGATGAAAGATTAATTCTCGACCCATATGCGCAGGCCCTAGATCAAACACCTTTTTATGTAGAACCATTCACGGCAGAAGAAAGCTGGAAATTCACTAAATCTGTTGTTATCGACCATCAATTTGATTGGCAAAACACCGCCTTTCCACAGGTACCGTACGAAGAAACCATCCTGTGTGAAACGCACGTTAAAGGGTTTACTCAGCTTCAAGAGCATATTGAAGAGCAATACAGAGGCACTTACCTTGGCCTCTGCCAGCCTGCTGCAATCGAGTTCTATAAAGAACAAGGCATTACCAGCCTACAATTGCTGCCTGTCACTTCATGCATGTCTGAGCCCCATTTGCTTAAGATGGATAAAGTGAATTTCTGGGGCTATAACAGCCTGTGCTTTATGGCACCAGAGCCGCGCTATGCGATGAGTGATGCCGTCACAGAAATGAAGACCATGGTAAGGGAGTTACACAAAGAAGGTATTGAAGTCATCATGGATATCGTGTTCAACCACACAGCCGAAGGCGGTGAAGGTGGGCCAACATTCCATTTAAAGAGCTTGGATAAACATTATTACCTTCTTGATAGTCATAAAAATCATCACAACTACACAGGCTGTGGTAATACCGTTGATCTTACTTATCAGCCGAGCCTAACTCTTGTAATCGATACTCTTCGACACTGGGTAACCCATTACCAAATAGATGGTTTCCGATTTGATTTGGCTGCAACACTAGGACGTAACGGGCATCGTTTTGACTCCCAATGTGCCTTCTTTAAAGCCATTGAACAAGATCCAATTTTACAAAAGGTAAAATTGATTGCTGAACCTTGGGATGTAGGTCCTGACGGCTATCAGCTTGGTAATTTTCCGCGAGGCTGGAACGAGTGCAATGATAAATTTCGCGATACCGTCAAGAGTCATTGGCTAGGCGATAAGAACAATGTCAAAGAATTCGCAACTCGACTAATGGGATCTCGCGATTTCTTCAGTGCGGGAGGTTGGCCAGACAAATTACCCGTCAATTTCATCTCCTATCATGATGGTTTTACGCTGCAAGATCTTGTGTCTTATAACCACAAGCACAATGAAGCAAATGGTGAAAGGAACCTTGATGGGCATGGCGATAATCGTTCATTTAACCACGGAGTTGAAGGGAAAACAGATAACCTGTCGGTTCTGTATAAGCGCGAACGTCAAAAACGCAATCTTATGACAACGCTATTATTTAGCTTTGGGATTCCTCATTTACTTGCAGTAGATAGCCTATCTCATACTCAAGGTGGCAATAACAATGCTTACTGCCAAGATAATGAGATAAGCTGGGCCAACTGGATATTATCACCTGATAATATCAGCTTCAAAAACTGGCTAGCAGGAATGGTAAAAGCCAGAAAAGAAGTGATGAGTCCGTTTATTCGGGCATTCAGTGGTCGTGAACGTGGACACCACCGTATTCGCTGGAACCATTCGAATGGTAAACTAATGAACACTGATGATTGGCAAAACCTTGAAGCTTTTGCTCTCTACCTTGGTCTATATAAAAATGGTAAAGAGTTGTTATTCCTAATAAATAGCTCAACTATTCCAACACGATACCGTTTACCAGCGGGCGGTAAATGGCGTATTATATGTGATACCTCAGAGTCTGTTCTTGGTAACCGTCAAACGCAAACCACCTACATGCAAAGTACCCAATCGATCACAATACTCTCTCGAGAGTAGCAACGTATTGGTACATTTCATTGAATAAACCCAGTAGAGCAATAAAACGCTTTCTAAGAAAGCATCACTTGCGGTACTGGGTTTATCTTTTATCTAACGGACATTCTTTATCCTGCCAAGTTTTTATACGCTAACTCAATAACATTACTCGCTAACCCTAAAGACAATAGATAATCACGCGTTATCGAGTGACCATCATCAAAACACTCGTGCCCCAAGGCTTGCTCTAGCGCATGTTCCAATAAACGAATACTACGATATTCCCCGATTGCCATCTGATTGGTTTTCAAATAACTATCCGCTATCTTTGCCTTGTCTGCACCCATGAATAACTGTAAAAAAGCAATAACAACGCCTGTTCGGTCAGAACCTAATCGGCAGTGAACATGATAAGGAGGCAGGTGATCAGCAATCTGCTGAATCACTGCTTGGATACCAGCCTGGAATCCCAATTCATCTGGATTAAAACTCTCATCCCGATCAGACATGAAATACACCGTTTCATAAGCAACAGGCACACTTATCACCCTCTCACCGAGCCACAGTGTTTTGTAGTAACTCGGTTCGGCTACCTGAAGGTATTCATCAAGCTCTTGCGATGTTTCTGACAGATTGATAACAGTGCGTATATTGTTCGTTTCAAGTAAACGCATGGCTATTTTTTGACGTTGGGCTTCGATTTCTCTTAATTTTGGATGCCCAACTCTTGAAGGAATGACTGGATGGTAAGAACGAAAGAGTGTCTGTTTAGCCAAAGACCCGCCGTTTACTTCTCTAAAATTGGCTAACACCCAATCAGACTTAAATTCACATGCCATCGTTTTAATTCGAAATGACTGCTCACAATCATTGATAATTATCTTTAAATCATCAATCGTGATATTTTCAGGCAGTAATAAATAATTATAGCTACCATTGAATTGGTTATTAAAACAGTATCCGGCTGGGTGATTATTATTATATGGCAAAGGTTGTTTTTTTTCGTCATCCCAGAAATAATATTCGACATATCCAGAATTTCCGATTTTATTCACTGCTTGACGACTTATTTTCAGTGAGAGTTTATTATCTATTTCAAGGAATTTGTATCCCTCTTTTTTTTGCCAGTTCGTAAAACTACCAACCAAGTAGATGTGTTTTCCCTTCAGAGGAATATCAAAAACCACATCAGCACCTTCATATATATAATGCATCATATTGACTTACCCCAAATAAAAAAGGTTCTGTTCAAAAGTAATTGAACAGAACCAAGGCAATGAAGACAGTTAACTGTTACCCATAATCAAGTAAAGCAACTCACTAATTACGATTAAATCAATACAGCAAAAGATTCGAAAGGCTTCAAGGTTAAGGTTGAGCTTAACTGCTGATGTGATTCATAGTTGCAAATAATGCATTCGGCATAATCAGTTTGAAGCGACTCTGGCATCTCAACAGTAACTTCTTCGCCCATAAAGTTATTAAGTACAAACAAACGATGTTGGGAGTCAGAACGAAGGTAACCGAATACCTGTTCATTATCTTCAAATACTGGTTCAAAAGCACCATGTACAATCACTGGTAATGACTTACGCAGTTGAATCAATTTTTGATAGTGGTAGAAGATCGAGTTCTGATCTTCTAGCGCAGCATCTACGTTGATTTCTGGATAGTTAGGATTAACCTGTAACCACGGTTGCTGCTCTGAGAAACCCGCATTTTTGTTGTTGTTCCACTGCATTGGTGTGCGGCCATTATCACGGCTGTTTTCATGTACCGCTGCCAACATGGTTTCAGGCGCGACACCATTTTCTGTACGTTCTTTGTAGAAATTCAAGGTTTCGATATCACGGTAGTCATCAATGCTGTCAAACGCAACATTCGTCATACCGATCTCTTCACCTTGATAGACATACGGCGTACCTTTCATCATATGCAAAGTTGTAGCGAGCATTTTAGCGGATTCGACACGATACTGGCCGTCATCGCCAAACTTTGACACTGCACGAGGAAGGTCATGGTTGTTCCAAAACAGTGAGTTCCACCCCTCATCAGCCAGCTCAATCTGCCACTTAGTTAACGCATGCTTGAATTTAGGTAGATCCAGCGCAATCGGATTCCATTTGTCACCATACTTCCAAGTCAGAGAAATATGTTCAAACTGGAAAACCATTGAAAACTCATTACGAGCAGGATTACTGTACAACTTGGCCGTTTCAGGGGTCGCGTCCCACGTTTCCCCTACGGTAAGCAGATCTTTATCACCAAACGTTGCTTTGTTCATTTCCTGCAGCAACGGGTGAAGACGAGGCCCATTGCCCGTGATTTTCTTATCAATTTCTTTACCAATAAGATCGATAACGTCAAGACGGAAACCACCAATACCCTGATCGATCCACCAGTTCATCATCTTATGTACTTCTTCTTGAACTTTGGGGTTCTCCCAGTTCAAGTCTGGTTGTCTCTTAGAGAAGATGTGGTAATAATATTCACCCGTGGTGTCATCAAATTCCCAAGCACCACCGCCAAAGACAGATCCTTGATCATCAGGCACTGAACCATCGTCATTAGGCCGACGCCAAATATAGTAATCACGATATGGGTTATCTTTCGATTTACGTGATTCAATAAACCATGGGTGCTCATCAGATGTATGGTTAACAACTAAATCCATAATGATGCGAATATCGCGCTGTTTGGCCTCTGCAAGTAATTGCTGCATATCTTCCATCGAACCGAACTCTGCGGCGATATCTTGATAGCCAGAAATATCGTAACCATTATCATCCATTGGTGAACGATAAACAGGTGACAACCAAACAACATTAACACCTAATTTTTTGATGTAATCAAGCTTGCTGATGATGCCTTGCAGATCACCCATGCCATCGTTATTTGAATCGCAAAAACTGCGTGGATAAACCTGATAAACAACAGCATCATGCCACCATTTTGGGGTCATTTTCATGGACAAAGGCTCCCTTAAACAAGCTTCAGTTAAACAGTGATACCTTTAATATTGGTATCTTTAATATTGATATCATAATCGTTTGTTTGACTGTTTTAAAATACCCTACTCAGCTCGTGATATAGGTTTTCCCTATATCACCAATAATTAAGGAGATCGAGATCGCAATTTCAAACCAATAAGGATGCCAAGTAAATTCAATAAATGTGAGACTTGTCGTCAAACTCTTTATTGACCGTATTCCTCGCCTTATGGATAAAAGCTACAAACAATTTCTGGTCGTCGCTGAGCTAAGTAATATTAGCCTTGCAGCTAATCATCTCGGCCTTAGCCAACCAACCCTAACGAATAACATGAAGAAGCTGGAGGCAAGCTTTGGCGTACCTCTTTTTATCCGAAAATCGAAAGGGGTTGAACTCACTGAATATGGTGTGCTCCTTCAAGAACAAGCGCTTGAACTACAGCGACGACATGACTCATTACTGCATAAGATGGCTGATCTTATTGAGAGAAAAACTGAAAAAATCAAAATGGGTACTGGTGATGCATGGTGGGAAATTTTTGTAAAACAAGCATTACAGCAATATAGTACCAGCAACCCTTCAATCTCTATTCAGCTGGAATTTGGTAACCACCTTAAGCTGATGGATATGCTCATCCATGGTCAAATCGACCTTTTTGTTGGTCATGAAATTGTTGGTTTGTCTCATCGGTGTAACGTCACATTCATCCCCCTTCTACAAGATAAAGAAGCAATGTTCGTACATCAAAACCATCCACTGCTGGTGAACCATCGGGAAGAAGAGGATATGGCACTTTATCCTCTATTGCAGGTAACGCCAGATTCAGAAGCTTACCTGCATTTAATAGAAAACCCACAGCCCAAACAGCTAGAAAGAGATAGGCAAAAGGTATCGGAACGCATCGTTTACGAAATCAACTCACTGACTGCCAGTATCGATATGCTAACTTCGACAACCGCAATCATGCCTTATCCAATGAGCATGACTGACTACTTCGCGCAGGTAAACATTGTCCCGCTTCCATTAAAAAAAGAAGGACAAAAAGGTACGGTTGGGATCTACCATTTAAATGAGTTATTGGTCGACCATGTTGCGGATATCAAGCAGCAGCTGATTTTGAATGGCCACTATCAAGCATGAACTCAAAAGAGCAGCCATGAGACCATCCAGTAGAGGGGAAACCTGTTTTGTGCATGAAACAGGCTACATGCTATACCCAGTTACCTCAAGATGCTCGTTTCAGCGAGAATTTGTTGGGCTCTAGGCAAGGCACTTATTTATAGACATAGTTGTTATAGAATGATGTAAGATAAGCAGGTATGGCTTATTTGTTTTTGTTTATCAATAAGGTTGAACTGTGCTGAAACAATTCGTATTCATAGCCGTTGGCATATTCAGCACAACTGTAAATGCAGCATCGTATTTACCGCTGTTTAATGACATTGGTTTTACCGACGATATAGAGCAAATTGCATCACGTCCGAATGCGTATGAGTGCTCTGATTTATACAATGCCGAAGCGTATTGCTTAGATAGGCCGTCTTATTATGGAATAGATGATCTTACATTAGTGGTTTATAGCCAATTGACTTCTACTGCTATCGAAATAGGGAGAACCAAGCCATTATCCACAATAAAAAATGTTGAATTGAAAGCTCCACTCACCTTAATTAACTACAATTCACTTCTTGCTAGTTTGCGTCGTGATGGTTATGTTTTTAGCTATCTGGAGGTGAATGGACAACATTTAGATGTCTTGGCTGGATTACAAACCTTAGATCGCCAAACTCTAGATGATCAGATGTTTAAGCTTGCCAATAGCGCCAGCTATAATGCACAGCGTAAGTATTTAATGATGGATAAGGCTACCTTCTCGCGTGCTTATCAAAAGGGTTACCGTAATATAAAACAATGGCGCAACATAGGTGAGAAGGGAAATCCAGAAAGTGAGGAAGATAAGCTTGCTACGTTCACGGTTGTTGATGACACCATCACTATATTATTTGAATATCCGTTTATGAAGCCAGGAAAACAATAGAATTTACATGACACCTCATATAGAAAACAACATCAATCATGAACGAAAAAGCCCTCATAGAGGGCTTTCTTATATAGTAAATACAATCACTATGTTATTTAAACAACAAAAGTAGACACCTTGTCATTTAACTTTGTTGCTTGATCACTTAGTGCTTCTGCTTGATGACGTGCTGCAACGGCATCTTCTACAAGCTGATCGGTTACATCTTTAATTGTTGTTGTATTTAATGTGATTTCACTTGTTACATGCGTTTGTTCTTCTGCAGCAGTGGCTATTTGTGTCGCCATATCACTGATTAGAGCCACTGAATCGTTAATCTGCTCTAATGCTACTGTCGCTTGGTCAGCATCGTCTACCGAACACTGTGCAAGCTGAGAGCTTGTTTCCATCAAGCCAACCGCTTTAGATGTTGTCTGTTGTAATGTTGCAATCATACTCTGAATTTCTTCAGTCGATGTATGAGTACGTTGAGATAACACACGTACTTCATCAGCCACAACGGCAAAACCTCGACCTTGTTCACCAGCTCGTGCAGCTTCAATCGCAGCATTCAATGCTAATAAATTCGTCTGCTCAGCAATACCTTGAATAGTAGATAAGATACTGTTGATGTTCTGCGCATGTTCATTCAACTCACTGATCACTGAAGTTGCCTGATTCACTTCTTCAGCAAGATTGTTAATCGACACTCGGCTTTGCACAACTAACTCGCGACCACTATTGGTATGCTCTGTCGAATCTTGTGCTGCACGTGCTGTTTGCTCAGCATGAGACGCGATTTCTTGCGTAGCAGAAGCCATTTCAGTGACTGCTGTGGCAACCATGCTAATTTCATCTTGCTGACGATTTAACTCATCAGCCGACTTGTTCGCTCGGAATTCACTTTCTGCCGAAGCTTGGCTCAGCTCAACGCCCTGGCTACGAATATGACCAATAAGTACCTGTAAGCTTGCTGTAAACTGATTAAAGTTACGGGCTAAGTCACCCACCTCATCGTTAGAATCGATATTAATACGTTGAGTTAAATCACCACCGCCTTGTGCAATTACAGCCAGCGCCTTAGATACTTGCTGTAACGGTTTAAATAAATACACACAGAATAGGTTAAACAGGAACGCACAAATAACCACAACCAATAGCGTCATGAAAATCTGCTCATATAAAGAGCTGTAAAGTGGTGCTGCAACAGAATTGTAATCAATAACGATAACCGTACTTAGATTCGTGCCTTGAATTGGCTTAACGAACACATAGCTTTCATTGCCAGTGATATTTTCTTTTTCAACTAGCCCTTCTCGCGCTAGACGTTTTAGCATTGAATCGGTTAAATCACGGTCTTTTGCATTAACAGGTTTATTCAATAAAGACGTATCTGCGTGCGCAAAAATATTACCTTTATCATTCGCAATGAACATGTAGCCTTCACCAGGCAATACCACATCATCAAGCTGCTTGATAATATCTGACATTTCGACATCAGCACCTAACACCGCCTGCTGCCCAAAAATAGAGACGGCTTTACCCATAGAAACAACGCTTGCCCCTGTGGCAGCTGCAACTGTCGGATTTTCTACCGTGACTTTACCATTGAGGTTAATAGCGTTCTGATACCAATGCCATTGACGAGGATCATTGTTACCAAGCGGTAAAATAACGTTATTAGCATTCGCTTGTGTCCCATCA
>SWCB01010579.1_pt2 | contig 17666 bp, 18 predicted proteins | sample 4692901 | NCBI WGS metagenome assembly SWCB01 (sample SAMN10267276, study PRJNA491770) | bioreactor metagenome | isolation source: DHS bioreactor inoculated with subseafloor sediment | place: Japan: off Shimokita Peninsula | collected 2006-08 | reverse complement strand
ATATACAAAGAATGTATCTAATTATGCAAAACCTCTTATGGATGCATTTTGGCCAGGACCGTTGACTCTAATATTTGAAAATAACGGAATTATCTCTAAAGATGTTACTGGGGGGCTTTCAACTATTGCGATAAGAATCCCATCACACCCTATTGCAAGAAAAGTAATAGAAATAAGTGGTTTTCCAATTTGTGCACCATCTGCTAATATAAGTGGGAGACCATCATCTACATCATTTGATCATGTTTATGAAGACTTTTTTGGAAAAGTTTCAATTTTAGTTGATGGTGGAAACACTAATATTGGTATTGAATCTACAGTTCTAGATTTAACAACAAATCAACCAACAATTTTAAGACCTGGTAAAATTACTAAAAAAATGATTGAAGATGTTTTAACAATTGAAATTGTTGATCATTCTGAATTTTTAACAGAAGATGCTCCTAAAGCTCCAGGTATGAAGTATAAGCATTATGCACCAAAAGGTGCTGTAACTTTAGTTGATGGATCTATAGAACATGTTGTTGATTATATTTATCAACAAATTAAATTACATCGTAATGATAAAGTTGCTGTTTTATGTCCAGATGAGTATTATGACTTGCTAAAATCAAAAAATGTTTATAAATTAGGCTCAATAAAGAGTCCTGAAACCATTGGCGAAAATTTATTTTCATCCTTAAGACTCATGGATAAACTAGGTATAGATTATATTTATATTCCTGTTGTAAGCAGTGAGGGTTTAGGACAAGCAATTATGAATAGATTATTAAAAGCAGCTAATCATAATATTATAAAAATATAAAAAATAAAAAGGAGTATTTTATGAAAAAAATATATTACTTGGCATTTGCATATTTGATTTTAGGATTAATTTTTGGTGTTTTTTATCGTGAGTTCACATCTTATCATAACTTTGAAGGAATTACCCAATTATCTGTACTACATACACACACTTTAGTTTTAGGTATGATATTCTTTTTAATTGTTTTAATTCTTGATCAATTGTATAATATTTCAAAATCTAAAAAATTTACATATTGGTTGATCACTTATAATATTGGATTTATTGGATTATTATTAACACTTTTTATAAGAGGTATTGGTCAAGTCCTAATGTGGGAATTAGCTGGATTTAATCATATAGCAGGATTATTTCATACTGTTTTAGGCATATCTCTTATATGGTTTTTTATAATGTTAGGTAAAAAAATAAACAATAAATCAGTATGATAAATAGGTAGTTAAAATAGTATATAAAGGGTGAAACGATGAATATAGATTTTTCTAAGTTAAAGGAATTAAATAGTAAAATAAAAAAAGGAAGAGCAAACAAACTGCTATACATCACAGCAATTTTGATGTCTACAGGTATCGTATTATTGATTATTAATAGTGACGCATTTTTAAGTGCTTCTGTAATACTCATATTTATTGCAATTATTATGAGTATGATCAATATCTTTATATCTCTGATTTCAAAACAGAAAATCTTTAAGCATAGAATCAGAAATTCTATATTTGTTATTTATCCTCAAATAGTAAATAATTACAACAATAAATATGTTAATGATTTTCAAATGACATCAGATTCCTTAGAATCATCTATATTCAAATTATTTCCGGATTATTGCAACTTTGAAAATTTAGTGTCGTTTTTTAATGAACAATCTAATATTAAATCTCATTTTATACGACTCTATATTAACGGTAGAGAAGGAAGAGTAACACCTATTTTTAATGGAACATATTTTGTAATTCCATATGCATCATCGATTAATTTCTATTATGAAAGATTATATGGAGCATTTGAGCACTTTACTAAATTAGTATCTATAAGACCAAATTTAATAGATGAAAGTATACCTAAACAGTTTAATGAGAAAAAGGAGTTTTTAGGTGGTCAATTATCTATTGAATCTAATCAAGAATTACCTAATCAAATAGTTGATCTTATAAGAATAATTGAAAAAAACCACTCTAATACTTCCTTTAGGATGGGTATTCATCATAATAAATTACATATTGCAATTCAAGGCAAGCATGTATATCCTCCATATTTTAAGAAATATAACGAGAATGAAGTAAATAATGTTCAAAACTTTGTTTCAAAAATATTAAATGATATCTCAGATATTTCACATGTATTAAATTATTAAATATAAATAAGATTTATAGAAGATTTAATCATTGATTAGATCTTTTTTTATCTTTAGTAATCATTTGATATAATAAAGATATAAATATAAAGGAGGGTTATTATGAAACAACATAAATTAAGTAAGGGACCACTTTTAGATGATAAAGGTAGATTGTTAGAATCTGGATATCATACATCCTTAATAAAAACTTACAATAGACGATTAGTTAAAAATAAACGTTTTAGACTGAAAGAATGGGACTATTATTATGTTGGCAATAAAGATTACGGACTTGCTTTAACAGTTGCTGATAATGGCTATATGTGGCTATTAAGCGCAACTTTGTTGGATTTTAATACTAAATCAGAAATATCAAAATCAAAGATGCGATGGTTTCCACTTAGAAGACTACATATGCCATCATCAAGTAAGATTGGAGATATCATTGTAAAAAAAGCAAAATGGAATATATCAATTAAACATGAAAATGATCATAGGCATATAGAAGTATACATTCCTAATTTTAAGCATAAAGATTCACTGATTGCTGATATTTATCTTGATGAAATGATAAAAGATTCTATGGTTGTTGCGACACCATTTGAAAAACCAACTAAATTTTATTATAATCAAAAAATAAATTTGCTTAGATCAACTGGAAGTGTATCGTTAGGAAAAGAAGTTTTTGATTTTGATGATTGCTATGGTGTACTTGATTGGGGAAGAGGATCTTGGACATATCATAATACTTGGTATTGGGCTAGTCTTTCTGGGAAAATAGATAGTCATAAAATTGGATTTAATTTAGGGTATGGTTTTGGAGATACATCACAAGCAACTGAGAATATGCTTTTTTATGATGATAAGACTTACAAACTTGATGATGTCATATTTGATATCCCAAAAGATAATCAAATATATGATTACTTAAAATCTTGGAAGTTTACATCTAAAGATAAATCAATAAACCTTGATTTCAAACCTATATTAGATAGAAATTCATATACAAATGCATGGATACTCAAATCAGATCAACATCAAGTCTTTGGTCGGTTTTCAGGATATTTTCAAATAGATGATAAAAAAATAGAAATTAAAGATATGATTGGGTTTGCAGAGCGTGTTGAAAATAAATGGTAAAATTATGAAACCCATCTCATAAGTTTCATTTTATACATGAAATATGTAAATAAATGATATAATAAATACAACATTTGAGGTGGTTTTATGAAATTATCAAAAGGCATGCATGTAGCAATACATAGCTACAAGCATAATAAAAGGTTACATAGGATATGGAAAAAAACTGTAATCCTAGAAGAAAATCAGCATGTTTTGGTCACAGGTCATCATCGCACAAGAGTTATAGAACATGATGGAAGAAGTTGGCATACAAAAGAACCAGCGATTTGTTATTTTTATAATGATTTATGGTTCAATATAATTGGTATGTTGAAAAAAGATGGTGTATATTTTTACTGTAATTTATCAAGTCCATATTTATATGATGGAGAAGCAATTAAATATATTGATTATGATTTAGACGTTAAAGTTTTTCCAGATGGATCATACATTATTTTAGATGAAAAAGAATATGATATGCATTCAGATAAAATGTGCTATCCTGATGATATTCAAGTCATTATACAAAATCAAATTGATATATTAGTTGAACGTATTAAAGCAAAAGAAAAACCTTTTGATTTATCAGATATTCACGTATACTATGATCAATACAAGAATATGAACAAAAGGTAATTAGATGAGAATATTTCACACTGCTGTAAAAATGACTTTAGTAACTCTAATTGCAGGTCTTATATCTAAATGGATAGGACTTGATTATTGGTTAACAGGGGGAGTTCTAGCGTTGTTATCAATTCAATTAACAAAAAAAGATTCACTCATCATTGCCTTTAGGCGTATCATTGATGTTTTTTTCGGTATGATTTTGGCTGTTTTATTATTTGTATTATTTGGATATGAATTTTGGGTTTTCATTATCGTTGTTTTTATATTTGGTTTGGCTTCATGGAAATTAAATATAGCAGAAGGTATTGTACCTGCATTAGTTATTGTGACTCATCTTTTAGTATTTGGAGAGTTTTCTTTTTCCTTCATTATTGAAGAATCATTGTTGGTTATCATTTCTATAGGAACAGCTACTATATTTAATACACTTTATCCTTCTCAAGGTGAAAAGGAACTTATAAAATATACGCATATGATTGATCAATTTATAAGGGATCATTTATTGATACTATCATTTCTAATAAAAGACCCACTATATGCAAAAGCATATAATGATCATTATGCAAATTTAGGTAAAGAATTAAAAAAAGTGATTCATTATGTTGAACTTATAGATAAAGATCTCTTGTTTCAAAATAATCAAAGTTATCTTTCATATGCATATATGAGAAAAACACAGGCAACTTTTATGAAACACATGTATGATCAAGCATCGAAAATGACTTGTGTTCATAAAAACGCATTTGAGATTTCAGATTTCATAAAAGACTTAAGTTATGATGTAGGATTGTATAACAATAGTATGCAATACATTGAAACAATTAATAATTTGCTTATAAAATATAGATTATCAGAACTTCCTAAAACAAGAGAAGAGTTTGAGAGTAGAGCTATTTTGTATCAAATTCTGTTAGAGTTAGAATCATTATTAAATGTAAATCTAAATTTTTATGAAGCACATCCTGATTTTTTTAAATAGCATAAAACTTTATTTTTTGAATATTTTTTGTATAATTAAAATAGATAAACTGAAAGGAAAAATTATATATGAATTTTATTAAAGGATTAACATCAAAAATAAATGAAATGGCTAGACTTATTATATTTTTAATTATTATTGGCTATCTTATTTTTGCAAAGTTTAAAAATTATGGAACAATATTACCAACATTAGAAGTAATTATACCATTTGCAATTATTCTCATGGGTGTTGTATATTTACAACTGATGAAAAAAGAATTTGCTGCTCATTTTGCATTATTTATGGGGTTTTTCTTATCTGTAGGTAATGTGTTTACAAATACATTATTATCACTGAGATTTAAACCTTTTGGCTTTGCAACTCAATTAAGTGGAGAATTATTTATTCAATTAGTAGCTTTTATTTATTTGATTTTTATGTTAATATCACTATACTTCACTTTAAAACCTAAAGCTAAAGTAACTAGAAAAGATCTTTTATTCACAGGTGTTATGGTAGGTGTATTCTTTTATTTAAGAGGAGGTATATATTTATCAATTGCTAAATTGTTATTACCCGCAATTTCATTATTATTTGGACTTCCACTAGCTACCATATTATTTTTATTAGCTGGTGTAGCAGATGTTCCATTTGATTTCTTGTATAGAGTGTTGAATCAGAATTTATTATCTATTCCAATTAGTTATTATGTATTCTCACTATTTGCTTTTTATTTAATTTATGGAGCGGTAAAGGGAATTACAAAAGAGCTTAAAAAGAAATAAAAAAATATTAAAACCTAATTCTATCAGAATTAGGTTTTTTTTAATTTGTTATCATGATAAAATATAGATAAGTTTTTAAGTAGGTGGGTGTATGTCATTTTTAAAATCTTTGGGAAATAAAATAGATTTAAAAATACAATGGGTCATGATATTTGTACTTTTATCATTTTCTTTTTTAGAATCCGGTTTAACTGAATATGGGTTTGATATTGTTACTGCTCTATTAACGAAGCTTTTGATTGGATTAGCAGTTATCTATCTATTCAGTGAAAAAAAGCTTTTAGGTTGCTATATAGTTTTGCTAGTTGGATTATTTGGGAACTATATCTATGATTTTGTATCTTATATTTTATCTTTCCAATTAAGCATCTCTGATTTTATTAAACAAATTGATATCTATATAATATTTGGATCACTATTTAGTATTTATTTGGTTTTTATGATAATAACATATCTTAAAAAGCAAGAAAAAATTGAGTTAAAAAAACATATTAATCTATCAGTTATGTTTCTAGCTCTATATTTATATATGCGATACGGTTATGGATATAGTTTTGTTGCATTATTTTTAATGCTTTTATTTATTATATTTGATTCAAAGGTGGGACTCTACTTGATCATGTTAAGCTATGTTATTCATATTCCGTTTTTCTTAATTGATCTTATGATAGATCGGATTGGATTTAATTTATTATCATATTGGGTATATGGTTGGATAGGATTTGTATTAATGATTTGGACAATCATTAATTTAGTAAAGGCTTTAAATCAAGAAAATGTATAAAAAAAACTATGCTGTTTGCATAGTTTAGCACTCATATTGGAGCGGGCGAGGGGAATCGGACCCCCATTTCATGCTTGGCAAGCACGTGTAATAACCATTATACGACGCCCACGTCTTCGTGCTCTATTATAATAGCAAATATTTTATAGACTGTCAAGCATTTATACATATTTTTTACGAGTGGAAAAGGTGAATGAGATGAAGAAACACAAAGGTATATATTTTTTAATATTTTCTTTTTTTATAGGAGTTATTTTTGTACTTTTAGTTTACTCTGGGTTATGGCTTAAATTTACATCTGGTTTAAAAACTTTAACTTGGTGGTCATGGTTTTTATATTTGATATTTGCTTTTTATTTAACACTGACGCTTCACGAACTGGGTCACTTTTTTGCATTTTATGTCCAAAAAATTAAACTTAGAGCTCTATATTTAACTATTTTTGTTTTTTATAAATCCAAAAAAGGCTGGAGATTTACAATTAAGCCTAAATTATGGGTACTATTTGGAGGTTTGGTCGTACCAGATATGGATACAATCGAAGATGAAGATACTTATCAAGATATATCAAATAAATTTTCTAAAGCGTTAATTGTAGCACCATATGTAACAATCACCTTTTTAGGGTTAACTATTTTAGCATTTATACTTTCCTATATATTTAGTACAAATCCATATTGGATTGGATTTTTAACAGTATTTACTCTATATGTAATTTTATTAAGTTCACTATATATATACACATTTAAATTATCAAATCAGATGTTTTATGGAGATTTTGTTGCTCATGAAAAAATGAAGACTGATCCTATTTTTAGATTTGTTCAAATTAATCAATATTTATCATTCGGATTAAAAGAGCGTAAATACTCAGTTTTTATGTGGGAAAAATCTAGAGATTTGATAAAAAATAATGATATAAAAAGAAATTCATTTTATATGACTTTAATTATGGTCTATTTAGAAGGCATTATTTATGAGAATATGAAACCAGATATTAATCTTGATCTAAAACTTAAAAAAATACCTGTGGCTTCTTTTGCTAAAGTTGAACATGGATTAATTGCATTATATGATATGTGTTTATATCATTATGTCTTACGACATGTTGAACAAGCCTACAAACTTTTAGAACAAATAGAAAAAAGACAAGGAAATAAAATCAGTGAACGTATTAAAACATATTTTAATATAAAGACAAAGCATGTGATGCATGTTCAATATAATCAAGAATTTTTAGATGACAAAAAAAATTACCCAGCCGAACAATCATGGATATTTGAACCTATTATGGATATTTATGAAGATATGGAGACACTACATAAACCATTAGCTTTTAAACCATATCTTATAATAGTTGATTTAACAAAAGAAGAACAGGATATAAAAAAAAGCGATAAATCGCTTGAAAAGTAAATAAATGGTGCCCCCAACGAGAATCGAACTTGTATTTCAGCATTACCATTGCTGCGTTTTACCATTAAACTATGGGGGCAATTTATAGATGCAGTAAAATTATAAATGAATGTTAATGAAAAGTCAATTCTATCTTTATCATAAATCTTATGTTAAGATAGAAATATATTATACAAATGGGGAAGATTAATGGCAAAGAAAAAATACAAGAAAAGTAATGGCAATAGGTTAATTTATATCATAGCTGTGGTAGTTTTTCTTATTGGCTATTATGCATATGGATTAATTGATACAACAGAATATGCAAACTATAGTGTTAATCAAGATGCAGATGGTTATTATTATTACTCATATGTTTCTAGACAAGATTATTATGATGGAACTAATGATTTAATTGGAACTACATTAAGAAATGAACTTCATGATATTATTAATCAAGATTTAGAAAGAACTAGCTATGCTGAAGCAAAAGAATATTTAGCAATTTCTGATTTAGCGTTATCTAATGATGACAAAGTCTATAATATATATGATTCACAATTAGTTCCTGCCCTATGGGATTCTACATCTTGGCATAGAGAGCATATTTGGCCTAATTCCAGATTAGGATTAGATAGAGTTAATGAAAGAAATAGAACAATCGCATCTGATCTGCACAATTTAAGAGCAATCACTCCTAGTGTCAATAGCAGCCGATCAGATAGATTTTATTCAGCCGGAAATGGTCAATATACAACAACTGATGATGGTGGGTTTTATCCTGGAGATGAACATAAAGGTGATGTAGCTAGAATTATATTATATATGGCAGTGATGTATGATGAACTAATCTTGACTGATGATTTAGACACTTTATTAGATGAAAGCAATCATTACACACCTGCTGGTGCAAGAATGGGACAATTAAATCTGTTACTTAAATGGCATAAACAAGATCCAGTAGATGCTTTTGAACAACAAAGGAATCAAGCAATTTTTGAGGCTCAAGGCAATAGAAATCCATTTATTGATAAACCTGAATTTGTTCATCTAATATGGGAAAACAAATCAATCAGTGATTTAATAAATCCTGATGAACCAATTAGTTTCAAATATGCACCTATGATCAAAATGGTAAAGGAGAATGAACATGACGCATATATTATCTAAAGGTAGATATTATGTAGGAGATCCTGCATACCTAATTATGAAAAATGAAGAAGGCAATAATTTTATAGAAAAGCTATGGAAATTGTTTTATAAAGACATGAATAAATTTCATGAGCTTAACATAGATTCTATTAAATTTTATGCAATGAGAACTGAAGGCGGGGATGGCTTTTTTGATGGGATTGGAACAGATACTGGAGTTTTTATCATCATAGACATGAATCAAATTAAAGATCATATTGCATTTAAACAAAACATTGTAGAACGTGGATGTAAAATCATTGATATAAAACAAGATACCATAGCAGAAGTCAAAGATTTTAATTTGGATATTAAAGGATATTTAAAAGTTGAAACACAATAATTGTGTTTCATTTTTTTTCATGGATATAGGAATAATATTTAAAATATGTTATATTATAACAATGGAAGGTGTGGTTTTTTAAATGAAGGTAATACTAAAATTATTAATGCCATACAAACGACAATTATCAGTAAGTTTAACGATGAAGTCAATCGCTGCGTTAGCTGACCTTTTTTTGCCTTGGATAATCGCATATATGATTGATGTCTTAATTCCTGGGTTAAGAGAGCAAACAGATCCATCGCTGATACCATTATATTTAGCCGGACTTACCATGGTTATCATTGCATTCTTAGGACTATTTTTTAACGTAGCAGCCAATAGAAAAGCAGAGCTTATTGCAGCATTAGCGGCACAACAACTACGTTATGATTTATTTGAAAAAATAGAAAACCTATCAGCTAATCAAGTGGATAGGCTAACTAGACCCTCACTTATTTCTAGAATGACAACAGACACTTATAATGTTTATAGAGCAACTGCAGTTATGCAAAGACTTGGTATTAGAGCTCCAGTTTTATTAATTGGGGGTATTTTAATGTCTTTATTATTAGATCCAATTCTTACACTGGTCATGATTGCAATGCTACCTCTAATTTTAATAATCGTTTATTTTACATCTAAAAAAGGTGTACCATTATATAAAATGACACAAAAAAAAGTTGATGTTTTAATTAGAACTTTAAGAGAATATATTGTTGGAGCTAGAGTGGTTAGAGCCCTATCTATGAATGCTCATGAAATTAATCGATTTGAAGGCGCAAATAAAGATACTGTAAATGCTGAATTAAAAGCGACTATTACGATGTCTAAAATTAATCCAATGATGAGAGCTGTTATGAATTTAGGGTTGGTTATCGTTTTAGTTTTTGGAGCATATAGAGTTGGTCTTGGAGTCACAGAAAAAGGGCAAATTATCGCTTTCGTAACTTATTTCACAATTATTTTAAATGCGATGATGAGTATTACTAGAGTCTTTGTTCTTTCTTCTAGAGCAAGTGCTTCAATGGAACGTATTTTTGAAGTTATTAATATGCCAAATGATATAAAAGATGGATACAAAGCATATGAAGAAAATTTAGAAAAACCTCATATAGAATTTGATAACATTCATTTTTCATATAATCATAAAGAAAATAATTTAGAGGATATATCTTTTAAACTTAATAAAGGCCAAACATTAGGTATTATTGGTGCAACAGGTTCTGGTAAGACAACTATTATAAATCTTTTAATGAGATTTTATGATCCAAGTCAAGGATCAATTAAAATATATGGCACTGATATTAAAGATTTAAAACAAAATGAACATAGAAAACGAATAGGTGTTGTTTTTCAAAATGACTTAATTTTTGCAGACAGCATTTTTGGCAATATCCAATTCAATCGAGAGCATATAACCAATAAGGATATAGAAGTAGCAACTCAAATCGCTCAAGCTGGGTTTATTTATGATAAAGAAGATCAATATGATACCATCATGGCTCAAAAAGGTATGAATTTATCTGGTGGTCAAAAACAAAGAGTCTTAGTTGCTAGAGCAGTTGCAGGAAAACCAGATATCATGGTTTTAGATGATGCATCATCTGCACTTGATTATCAAACAGATTTAAATATGAGAAAATCTTTAAAACAAGAATTAAATGATACGACAATGATTATTATTGCTCAAAGAATAAGCAGTATTAAAGATTCGGATTTAATTTTATTAATTGATGAAGGAAAAATAATTGATCAAGGAACACACAAACAATTGATGGAAAGTTCATCATTGTATCAAGAAATAGCAGAATATCAACAAGGCGGTGATACATTATGATGTATGCAGGAAAAGTAGGCCGCGGTAGAAATGATGGTTCTGATAAAGCAAAACATAAAAAATATGTCTTAAGAAGACTTTGGGATTACTTATATTTTTATAAAACTAAATTATTTATCGCCATATTTTTAACGATCGTTGCAAATGTATTGTCTTTGATTGGACCATTTTTAACAGGTAGAACTGTTGATGCAATGACTGATGGTGTAGATTTTGATAAAGTATTTTTATTTGCTGGACTTATGATCCTTTTTTATGGTGTTGCAGCACTTTTGAATTATGTTTTAGCGATTGTTATGGTAAAAATATCACAATCTGTTGTTTATAAAATGCGAAGTGACTTATTTGAAAAATTAAATAGAGTTAAAATTTCATATTTTGATAGAAACCAAATTGGAGATGTTATTTCTAAAATGAGCTATGATATAGATACTATCAACACATCCTTAGCTACCGATGTAGTCAGTATACTTACAAGTTCTATTACCATCATCTTATCATTTATTATGATGCTAATTATGTCACCTATATTAGTCTTGGTTTTTGTTGTGACATTACCCATATCGATAATTATAACAAGAGTGTTATCAAAAATAGTCAAAAAGAAATTTAGAATCAGAAATCAAGCACTTGGAGAATTAAATGGTTTTGCTGAAGAAATGATTACAGGACAAAGAACCATTCAATCATATGTACAAGAAGAAAATGTATTAAAGAGATTTGAAAAAATAAATCAAGAAACTACTGATGCAGCTTATCAAGCGGGTTATTATGCATCTTCAGTGGGACCATCAATTGGTTTTGTTTCTAATCTTTCAGTAGCGTTAGTGGGTGTATTTGGAGGGATTCTTTATTTCTTAGGTTCTCTTTCATTAGGTAATCTGACAAGCTTTACACTTTACTCAAGAAGATTTTCTGGTCCAATCAATCAAATGAGTAATATTATTGCAGATATTCAAAGTGCATTAGCGGCAGCAGAAAGAGTCTTTAGAGTATTAGACGAAGCTGAAGAGGTTGCTGATGATCCAGATGCTATTGAAGCTCTTGATGTAAAAGGTATTATAGAATTAAGAGAAGTTTCTTTTGGATACTTAGAAAATCAAAAGGTGTTAAAAAACGTATCTTTAAAAACTGATCAAGGCAAAGTGGTTGCAATTGTTGGACCAACAGGGGCAGGAAAAACAACTTTGGTAAACTTATTAATGAGATTTTATGAAATAGATAAAGGACAAATTTTATTGGATGGTATTAATACAAAAAAAATCACAAGAACAAGCTTAAGAAAAGCATTTTCTATGGTGTTACAAGATACATGGATTTTCCATGGTACTGTATTTGATAATATCGCATATGGAAATGACAAGATTAGTCGTCTTGAGGTTGAAGAAGCTGCTAAAAAAGCACACATCCATGCATTTATTAAGCATTTACCAGATGGATACGATACGATTCTTACTGATGAGGGTTTAAACATTTCTAAAGGACAAAAACAATTATTAGTTATTGCTAGAGCAATGTTATCAAAAACTAAAATGCTCATCCTTGATGAAGCAACTTCTAATGTAGATACACACACTGAAGTTCAAATTCAAAAAGCGATGCTTGCACTTATGAAAAACAAGACAACTTTTGTAATCGCTCATCGTTTATCTACTATAAAAAACGCAGATTTAATTTTAGTTGTAAAAGATGGTAATATAGTTGAACAAGGTACGCATCAAACATTGTTGGAGGCTAAAGGTTTTTATAATGAATTGTATCAAAGTCAATTTGCATAAATAAAAAATATATTTAATGGTCTTTTATATTGTTATGTGAAAATAAATATGCTATACTAATAAAGATTTGAAATTCAAACTATTATTGGTGATGACATGACAAAAAGAAAATTAATTTATATCATTTTAATCAGTTTTTATATGATGTTACTTATGGGTAGCGTGTATGCATATAGTATATTTAGAACAGAAGTTAAAAATATATATCAAGTTAATACATTAGTAAGTGGACTACCATATATGTTATCTTTAAGCTTTTATGCTTTATCAATGATGATTACAGGTAGATATATAAATGATAAAAATCTAAGACAAATCGTTTTTTTAGGCTCGATGATGATTGTTTTAGGTTTTTTTTGTTTCCTATGCAACGCATCATTTTATAATCTTTACTTTTTCTTATGGTATTTTAATTGGCATGGGTGTAGGCATGGTATATGGAATCCCTGTTTATCTTATGCAAAGATATTTTAAAAACAAAAGTGGTTTTTTTACAGGTATTATTTTATTAGGATTTGGATTATCTCCATTGATAACAGCACCATTTGCAAAATTTTTATTAACTACTTATAATCTGCATACGACTTTTTTAATATTTTCTATCATTTTCTTAGTCACTCAAGTTCCACTTTCTATGTGTTTCAAAATAAAAGATAATCTAATTGTTGAAAGTGAAAGTAGTAAATCTATGTCATTTATTGATAAAAAGTTTTGGATCATGTATGCTATTTTTGCAATTACAACAGCAATTGGTTTGATGATGATTGGATTATCTTATCAAGTTGGAGTTAGCTATTATGGATTTGACAGTAAGTTAGTTACTTTATCTATTTCTATATTTGCATTATGCAATGGATTTGCTAGACCTACATTTGGATATTTAATAGATAAATACCATGTTATAAAACCAAGTATAGTCAGTTTGTTACTCATTGGTTCAGCTGCTATGATTGGACTATTAAATCAAGGGTCGAATGTTATTCTATTTATTTTAACTTATGGTCTTTTTTGGTTTAATTTAGGGGCTTGGTTATCAATTATGCCATCTATGGTAAAAAAATATTATGATATAAATAACTATTCTAAAATATATGGAGTCTTGTTTACAGCCTATGGTATTGGAGCAATCTTTTCTACATTAATATCTGGTTCCATCTTAGATATTTTAGGTAAAACAACGTATGTTTATATCGCTATTTTAATGCTTTTATTCATTGCTTTTTTACTTATTTTTAGATTAAAGTCCTTTTATAAAGGGGTTAATCAACAGTAGCGTATTATGATAAATCTGGATGATTATATTTTTTTATTTTTGTTTAAATAAATTTATTAAAACCTTGTATTCTATAAATTATCGTGTATAATATAAATAGACATTAAGTTGTTAGATCTAAATAAAGGAGTATCGTTATATGAAAGGCACTGTAAAATGGTTTGACTCTGATAAGGGATATGGATTTATCTCATCAGAAGATAACAAAGACATTTTTGTACACTTTTCAGCAATTCAAACTGAAGGTTACAAAACATTAGCAGAAGGCGACCAAGTAGAATTTGAAGTTAAAGACGGCGACCGTGGACCACAAGCGGCAAACGTTAATAAAGTATAATTTTAAACATTATCTAGGTAGTAAAAGGGAACTTACATAGTGAGTTCCCTCTTCTTTTATAATTTAATGAAAACGTTTTATATTTGACATCTTAAATTCCTGTGTTACAATAAATTCATACAATTTAAGAGCATTACAGAGGTAGCGATGTAAATGAGTACAATTTGGAGTCGGCAGACTATGAAGAATTGGAAAGGTAATCATCGCCGAACAAAATCTTAGGCATAAGATCTTGTGGGGTTATAGGAAATACTTATAACACTCCTACTAAATAGTAGAGGCGCTAGTAAATATTAATTTATTATGTAAGTGTCCTCTTGGGTGCTTTTTTTGTTTAAAAAAACAAAGAAAAGAGGAAAAGAGTATGAAAAGAATTTTTTTAAGTGTTTTATTGTTTGTGTTTGTTTTAGGGTTAGTAAGTTGTGGGTCAACAAATGAGTTTGATGTTGATACACAAACTGAGATTGTTGTAGGTTTAGAAGCTGCATATGCACCATTTAATTGGGCTACACCAGATCAAAATGATTTTACTGTTGAACTAGATGGTCAATCTGGTATGTATGTTGATGGATTTGATGTTGTTATGGCTAGAGAAATAGCTGATGAATTAGGTCTTGATCTAGTTGTTAAAGCAATTGAATGGGATGGATTAATTCCTGCTTTGTTATCAGGAGAAATTGATTTAATCATTGCTGGTATGTCACCAACGGCTGAAAGAGCACAAACGGTTAATTTCACAGATGAATATTATAGAAGTGAACAAGTAATTGTAGTTAATACAGATGGTGATTATAGCGATGCAACTTCACTAACAGATTTTAGTGGAGCTAGAATTGTTGCACAATTAGGAACGCTACAAGATGATTTAATTACACAAATTGAAAATGTTATTCATTTAGATGCATTAAATGATTATCCAACACTAACAACTGCTCTAACTAATGAGGCTGCTGATGGTTTTGTTGCAGAACTTCCTGTTGCACAAGGTGTTGTACAATCTAATCCGGATCAATTTACATATATTTCTTTTGCTGATGGTAGTGGGTTTACTGTAAGTGCTGAAGATGTAGCAGTTGCTGTAGCTTTAAGACAAGAAGATTTATCCTTATTGGCTCTAATCAATGATATCTTGGCAGGCATATCTAGAGAAACTAGAAATGATTATATGGAAGCTGCACTTTCACGCCAACCACAAGCATGATTTTTGCAGTATTACCAGGTAGAGATCAATTCTTTCAAACCGTATGGTACTTAATAGAAACATACGCACCGTTCTTTTTTAAAGGAATTTATTACACACTTTTATTATCAATAGTTGGAACTGTTGGTGGATTTATTTTGTCATTGTTTTTAACAGTGATTCGAACAGAAGAAATAGATCAAAGAAGAGATCATGTAGTACAAAAAATAACTAAAAAATTAGGACATATTTTTACAAATATTTACATTACAGTTTTTAGAGGAACACCAATGATTGTTCAAGCTATGATTTTTTATTATGGTATCTCAAGATTTAGATTATCATGGTGGACACCTTTAGCTGCAGGATTAACCGTTGTTACACTTAACACGACTGCATACATTGCAGAAGTTATAAGAAGTGGAATTAATGGTATTGATAAAGGCCAGATGGAGGCAGCTAGATCATTAGGTTTTTCAAGAAGAAAAGCAATGTTTTTAATTGTATTACCTCAAGCCATCAAAAATTCATTGCCTGCCATAGGTAATGAATTCATTGTAAATTTAAAAGATACAGCAGTTTTATCAGTTATCGGTGTTACAGAGTTGTTTAGAGCAACTCAGCTTGCTACAGCACCTAATTATAGAACTACTGAAGGTTTTTTTATTGCAGCTTTAATGTATTTAACACTAACTTATATTACAAGTAAGGTTGTTCATTATTTAGAGCATAGAAAACCAACAGTTAAGAAGGTCGAAGCCCATGTCTGATACAATATTAAGTATTCAAAATATACATAAAAGATTTGGTGAGCAGCTTGTTTTGACAGGTATTAATTTGGATATTCATGAGAAAGAAGTAGTTACTATTATTGGATCTTCAGGTTCAGGAAAAACAACATTATTAAGATGTTTAAATTTACTAAATGAACCAGATGATGGACATATCTATTTCTTAGGTGATGATCTAATGGATGAAAAAACAAACATCGATCATCTAAGAATGAGAATGGGTATGGTTTTTCAATCATTTAATTTATTTAATAATAAATCCGTTTTAGATAATTGTACATTAGCTCCTATTAAACTACTAGGTCTATCTAAAGAAAAAGCAATAGAAACTGCAAGACATTTCCTAGAAAAAGTAGATATGCTATCCTTTGCAAATCATCCAGTAACTGAGCTTTCAGGCGGACAAAAACAAAGAGTTGCAATCGCAAGAGCGTTAACTATGAATCCCAAAATTATGCTTTTTGATGAGCCTACGAGTGCTCTTGATCCAGAAATGGTCGGAGAAGTTTTAGAAGTTATCAAAGCGCTGGCAAAAGAAGGTATGACTATGGTCATTGTTACACATGAAATGAGTTTTGCAAAAGAAGTCTCAGACCGTGTTGTTTTTATGGATCAAGGTGTGATTGCTGAGGTTGGTACACCTGATCAAATATTTGAAAAACCAAAAGAAATAAGAACACAATTATTTTTGAAAAGATTTGTCAAAAATGAAAACACTTTGTGAAAAAGTGTTTTTTTTTATGCTGTTGTTTATGTTAGCGTTTTTATGATATAATAAATTCAAAGATGGGAGCGTTGATAATATGGAGAAAGATATATTAGAAGTAGAGCGAAAACATCTAAGTAATGTCATAAAAGAATGTGATGAAAAGCATTTGCTTGAGGTAGAAGACAAATTTAAATTGACATATACTTATGATGCTGTTGGTATGGGAGAAAATAGAATCCCTTATGAAGACGTAAAACGATTAAGCCAATCTAAAGCTCTACTAGAGTATAGCGAAAGAGAACAAAAAGAAATATTGAATCATCTTAAAGCTTATGATTTTGTAAAGAATGAAGCGAATAGTACAAAAGTATTTGATGAAGAAAAATTAAAAGATATCCATGAAATTTTAGTAGAAGGTATATTCCAA
>SWCB01013987.1_pt1 | contig 17682 bp, 10 predicted proteins | sample 4692901 | NCBI WGS metagenome assembly SWCB01 (sample SAMN10267276, study PRJNA491770) | bioreactor metagenome | isolation source: DHS bioreactor inoculated with subseafloor sediment | place: Japan: off Shimokita Peninsula | collected 2006-08 | reverse complement strand
CATTGGGGCGGCGCGAACGGCTTCGCTCAGCCCGGGCACTACCCCGGCGCCTCTCACCCCGACCGCTGGCGCGAGGAGGTCATCCTCGGCATCGCCGAACACGACAACGGCTGGTGGGAATGGGAAGCGATGCCTCGTATCAGCGCTCGCGACGGCCTGCCCGTCGGCGTCGGCGAGGTCGCCACACCTTCGCCGGCGAACGAGTTCGATCAGTGGCGCTCCGGTGGCTTCGATCGCTGGCGCCTCGGCATCGATCGGCTCGCGGGACCGCACCCCTACGCCGCCCTCCTGATCAGCCTGCACGCCTACTGGCTCTACGCCGTGGCCTTCGACGATCTGCTCCCCGAGGAGGGCGACAGCCGCCGCCACTTCGTCTTCGGCGCGCCCGATATCGCCTCCAATCTCGTGGGCGATGAGCAAACGACGCGTGCATTCCTGACGGAGCAGGCGGCGTTGCAGACGGAGCTCAAGAGCCGCCTGGCCCGTGAGGCGCAGATGGCGGGCGCGCATGAGCCGCAGCACCTCAACCCGCACCTGCGTCTGTTGCAGTTGTTTGATTCCATGTCGCTGTACCTGGCGCTCAACGATCAGGCCGACCACGAGCTGCGCGAGGTGCCGCGCCAAAGCTGGAGCGATCGTGACTCGATCACCTGGCGGCGGCGAGATGCCAAGACGATCGCGCTTGACCCGTACCCGTTCGCGCTCGACCCGCTGCCGGTGCCCCTGCCGGCTCGTATCCTGCCAACCGATCGCCCAGTGGACGCAAGCGGCGAGCCCGCGCCGTTCACCGCCCTGCACAGCGTCCGGCTCGAGACGCTCGAGTTCCAGCTCGTCAGCGGTTGAGCGCCACGACAAGCGCCACTGGCAGGTGCCTCAGATGGCGCAATCCGCAGGTAGGGAGGGGAGATTCGTGCGATGGCTCGACCATCGACGACCTTCACCGGCGCGAGCTCGCGGGGCGCTGCGGCGAGTCCAAGGGTGGGGAGAGTGAGTCCTCGTCCGGCTTGGCCGATTCCTCAAGGGGTCATGGCGTCGCTGCCGTGAATCGGTTGCCGAGCAACGGCAGGCTGTCGGAATCGAAGTGCCCAGCGCCCCAGGCCAATGCGAGCCAGATCGCGCGGCTGCGGCAGCTCAACGTTCGCGATTGCGGCGCACGCCTGCACCTGGCGCGGGCGGGCGATGTCGAGAAACGCCCACGTGTGGCGGTTGGTCTCGCCCTCGGCCGCGGCGGCGTGGTCACGCTCAACCCCGCCGTGCCGGCGACGCCACCCCAGGGCCTAGAGATGGACTGCGTACCCATCGTCGCAGCACGGGCGGCCCGATGAGCGGGAGGCCATCACGCTCGGAGAAGAGAGTCATCGCACCCGACACGGCCCTCGCCCCCGCACTCGTGCCCGCACGCCAGGCCTGGCCAACGGCTATCATCTAACCCAGGTGCGATCGCTTCGCTCGCCCGGAGGAGCTTGACGACTCCTCTCCGTGCGAAGCTGCGGCATCAAGCTCGGTTCCGGGAGAGGGGGAGACGACCAGCGTCATGGATGGCTGGAGGTCCCCCTTGCGGTGAACTGGAAGGAACCACACGCCAGAAAGGACTCACGCCATGGGCGACAAGAAGGGCAAGAAGGACAAGGCCAAGGACCAACGGCAGAAGAAAGCCAAGGAAACGAAAGCCGCCAAGCAGAAACAGGACAAGCATCCGCCCGCGGCTAGCTGAACCGGGGGTTGCTGGGGGTTCAGCAGCACCGCCGCCGTCGCTCAACAACGACTCAGCGAGAGTTGTGCTGGTGTTCGCACCGGTCAGCGTTCTCCGCCCGGTGACCACCCCCTGACCCGTCCCCCGATGCGTCCGCCAAGTCGGAACGTGGATGGGTTGCCGCATCGCGAGAGGACCTGTATCAACGACCGGCGGACTGCCAGCCATGATCTGGCCCCCGAACGCCTCACTCGTTTCTTGCGACCGCTGCAAGCGCCCTCAGGTGCGGGGCTCGTGAAAAGCGGGTGACCGGAATCGAACCGGCGACATTCAGCTTGGGAAGCTGACGTTCTACCGCTGAACTACACCCGCAGCAGCGACCCGCCATTCTACCCCTCCCCTCGCTGCCCGTGCAAGGGGCGGCCGGGACAGGCACATGAGGCCCCGATGGACGCAAGTGAGCGGAAGTCTCACCCCGGCAGCGACGGATGCCTCAGAACATCACCCCCACACGCAGCCCCCCCACCAAGGCGTCGTCCACCGCGGGATCCCCCGAGGGGTCAACGATGTACTGCAAGGCCGGTTGCACGAAGACCGCCGGCGTGAGCTGGACACGGTAGTACGCCTCCACGGCGAACTCATCCTCCGCAAAGCCGGCAGCGGGCTCATCGGAGAGATCCACGAAAGAGAGGTAGACGCCGGCGCTGTCATCCGCTCGGCCTTCGAACGCCCCGCGCGCTACGACACCCCCCGCCAGATGCTGCCCGACCTCGCTGATTTCCTCATCCGCCCAGCCGTATTGAGCAAAGGCATACAGACCGCGCTCCTCATCGACATCGCCGATCGCCAGGCAGCGTTGCTCGACGGTCAGGTAGAAGCCGATGGGATCGTCCTCGCTGCCACCTGCAAACGTGCTGAACTCACCCGAGTGCAGCCAGAGGCCGGCGGCGACTCGGCCGTCCTTCCACCAGCGCGAGTTCGGGGCGAGATCAGCCCAGGTCAGTTCCACCTGTCCGGTGTGAAAGTAGTCATCGGATGAGTCATCGCTGAAGAAACTGGCCGGCCCGCGATTGCCGGTGCGCACGCCGTCCGCGGCAGCGGCCCCATCGAAGAGCCCGTAACCCAGCGTCAACGACATCGCCTCATCGTCGATCAGCGTCGCGAACACGCTGACGCTCATCGCCGGGTCGGGGTAGGTCGGGAAGGTGAAGATCGTCGGGCTGAAGCCGGCGGAGGAGTTGGCGAAGTCGCCGGCAACGTCCACGAAGTCGAATTCCGAGTTCGCCTCCACCTTGCCCACCTTGATCCGCAGACGATCGTCGAGCAGCGTCTGCTCGTACCAGCATTCGTAGATGACGTCGAGGTGGTAGTCGTTCTCGATGTTGGAGTAGACCTGCAGGTCGCCCGAGTCCGCCGAGCCCCCCGACTCCGGGTTGACCGAGAGGTACTGCACGAAGAACCGGCCGCCCTTGAGCTTCAGCGCTTGCTCCAGGTCCAGCTCGGCGTCCAGCGTGAAGAGGTTGCGGAATGAGTCGGTCTCGCGGATGCCGCCCGAGAGAACGGTGCTGTACTCAGCGATGTACTCCGCCCCGATCGTCAGCCCCGAATCTTCGAGCTTCGTGCGCGCCCCCCACCACTCGCCGGTCAGACGATCTCGGTCGAGGAAGCTCCTGATCTGATCGTTGCTCGGCTCTGCTGCCTCAGTCGGCGCCGAGGGAACCGGGGGTTGATCCGATGCCGGCTGCGCCAGCGCCCCGGTCGGCAAACCCACGAGTGCCAACGTGGTGAAGCCGCGGATGACGCAGCAGGTTGGGTTCGCAGTCATGGCGGATCTCCAAGGGTGTCGGGTGTGCGGGTGTCCGGCAGGAGGGAGGCGCTCCATTCGCCACAACAGGGGCAACCGCCAAGCGCGGCAAGAAAAAGCGCAGCCCCGGAGAGTTGATATCGTTCGTACGTTCGGGTGCGCTTGCGTCAAGATCGGACTTTGAACCGGAACGAGAAGACCGCGCTGTCGGGTGTTGCGAAGACGGCACGACGCCGGTGCGGCTCGACACGCTGCTCATCTAGACAAATGACAGCAGCAGTCCTGACGGGCCCTGCGCGCTAAGCGACAGCGACGCACGAATCAGCGGCGAATCGCCGCAACCGGCCGGCCCTTTCGATGAGGTCGCGCGGCGAGCGGACCGCCAACGCTCGAAGCACGCTCCCCGCCCTGCGTGAAGACCCTGGTGCGTCGCTGCGCGTCTCAGCGCACCGAGCGGAATCTGTCCAGCTTGACGCGCGGCGTCAAGTAGTCGTCGCGCGGCGGCTCGGCGTGGCAGAGGGCGGTCGAGAGGTACTTCTTGTTCGAGTCGGGCAGAATCGTCACCACGGTCGCCTCCGGTCCCATCTCCTCGACCAGCTTCATCGCCCCAACCAGGTTGCCGCCCGAGGAGATGCCCACCGCCAGACCCAGCGTGTGACACAATCCCTGCGCCATCAGGATGGCGTCGCCGTCCCACACGTCGACCACCGAATCGAGTTCGTCCAGCTTGAGAATCGAAGGAATGAACTCATCCGAGATGCCCTGGATGCGATGCTGGCCCACCTTGTGCCCCGTGCGCAACGTCGGCGAGTTGGCCGGCTCCAGAGGGTGCGCCCGCACCGGCTTGCCCTCGCGACGCAGATAACGCCCCACCCCCATCACCGTGCCGCCCGTTCCCACGCCGGCGACGAAGGCGTCCGCTTGACGACCAAGCATGGTCAGCTGCCGCTCAATCTCCGGCCCGGTCGTCAGCTCATGCGCCTCGGCGTTGGCGGGATTGTCGAACTGCCGAGGCAGGAAGACGTTGTCGTTCTCCTCGGCGTAGTCATTCGCCATGGCGATCGAGGCGGTGAAGCCGCCTTGCGCCTTGGAGACCGGAATCACCTCCGCCCCGAAGTTGTGCATGAGCAGCACTCGCTCCTGGCTGAGCCAATCCGGCATGTAGATCCGCACGAAGTGCCCCAGGGCACGTCCGATCGCGGCGAAGGAGATGCCCGTGTTGCCGCTGGAGGCTTCCACGATCGAGTCGCCCGGCTTCAGCTCGCCGGATTCGTAAGCGGTCCGCACGATGTGCGCTGCCATGCGGTCCTTCACCGAGCCGGTCATGTTCATGGAGTCGTACTTGGCGTAGACCCGCCGAGGCTGGCCGTCGAAGCGATACTCGATCTCCAGGAGCGGCGAATCGCCCACGAGCGCCGCCACGCTTTCCGCGGCGGATCGGCCGGCCACGTTCACTGCACTTCCTGCTGACATAGACAATTTCCTCCAGCGGAAAAGCATAGCAGCGGAAAGCGCCGTTGCCCCAGCGCCGGGCGCCGACCCGACGCAACCACCGCCAAGTTCCCCAGCCCAGCGGCGCCGAGGTGAGTCCGAAGAGCAGCCGGCCAAGCCAATCAGCCCTCGCCGGGCGCCGGCGGCTGATTCCACACCGACCAATAGAGTCGCAGGTCCCGAATCATGCGCTGAAACTGGCTGAACTCAATCGGTTTGGTCAGGTAGCTGTTGGCGTTGAGGGCGTAGGCCCGCTCTCGATCCTTCTCGTTGGCGGAAGTAGTCAGGACCACGACGGGGATCGAGCGCAGGGAGTCATCGCTCTTAATCTGCTCCAGCACTTCATGGCCGTCCAGTCGGGGCAACTTGAGATCCAGAAGGATGACATCCGGTCGACGCGCGGCGGCGAACTCCCCTTCGCGCCGCAGATACTGCAGGGCCTCCACGCCGTCGCGCACGTGATCGATCGTATTCGTCACGTTGTGATCCGAAAGCGACAAGAGAATGAGGTCGGCGTGGTCCTTGTCATCCTCGACGAGAAGGAAGTGTGCCAGGGTGGCCGATGTCATTGTTCGATTCTCCTGCTTCAGGGGCCGGAGCCTGCCGGCTCTCCGTGCGCGCGGGCGCGCTGACGAATTCACGCGGCTTGATGGGCAATTCGATGAAGAACGTCGCCCCGCCGCCGGGCGTCTCCTCCAGTCCCGCGCCGCCGCCGTGCACTTCCGCAATGCGCTTGACGATCGCCAGTCCGATGCCGGTTCCCTCGACGTCGGAAGCGAGGCGCTGAAAGAGGCTAAACACCCGCTCGTGATACTCAGGCGGGACGCCGGGGCCGTTGTCCGCCACGAATAGACGGATCAACTCCCCTCGCCGCACACCGCCCAGACTTATGTGCAACTCCCGATCGGGGCAGCGTCCGTGCCGCAGCGCGTTCCCCAGCAGATTCTGCAGGGCATCCCGCAGCCGCACCGGGTCGCAGGTCACCGAGGGAATGTCCGGCTCGATGGTGATCGTCGCCCCGACCTCGGCGAACTGCATCTCCACCTCCGCGGCGAGTTCGCGAAAGACAAGTGTCGGCCGCACGACTTCCACCTCATCGATGGAGCGCCCGACGCGGCTTAGCTGCAGCAAGTCGTCAATGTTCGTCCGCATGCGGACGACCCCCTCGCCGATGCGCTCCGTGAATTCGGCCAGCCGATCGAAACGCCCGTCCTGGATGTCCTGCCGCACCAGACCGGCGAAGCCCTGAATCGTCAGCAGCGGCGACTTGAGATCGTGCGAGGCGGTGTAGACGAATCCTTCCAGCTCCTGGTTCGCTTGCGCCAGCTTCTCATTCACTTCCAGGAGCCTCTGCTGCGCTTCCTTGCGATCGCTGATGTCGAAGCGCATGGCGGCGATGCGATCAATGTCGCCGCGCGCGTCGTACAAGGGGAAGTTCGTGGAGTCGACCCAGTACAGCGAGCCATCCTTGCGGCGATTGCAAACCTCCGAGCGCCAGGTCCGGCCTGACAGCACCGCGCGCCACATGTCGCCCCAGAACGCGCTCGGATGGGTTCCCGAGTTGACGATCCGATGACTCCGCCCGATCAGTTCCTCGCGCGCGTAGCCGCTGACTCTGCTGAATGCCGCGTTCGCTTCCAGGATTCGGCCACTCCGATCCGTGACCGAGAAGAGCGTGTGTTGATCCAAGGCCTCCCAGATGACCCTCGAATCGGCCGCCAGTTTGTTCAGTCGACGCATGTCGGCGATCTGGATGACGGAGAGCCCAAGCAGGGGAAGCACATAGCCGGCCATCTTGTACACGTGGGCCAGGTCAAAGGCGGCATCGTAGAGCCCTGCACTTCGCGACACGACAAGCTGGCCCGCCAGACTGACCGACAACGACAGCGCTATCCACCAGAGAAGAGGCTCGCGGCGCTGCCAGTACAGACGGATCCAGACAACCAGCGCCCCGGCCAGCACGCCGGCGCTGAGCAGGTCGATTGGACGTGCGAGGGCCTGCTCCGGAATGACGATCGAAGGCAAGGGAAGCCGGAGAAGCAGCAACGTCCCCAGCACCGCCAAGAGGATGGTCGCCGCTGAGAAGACGATCGTGCCGGGTCCAGTCCAGGGCTTTGGCCGCAGGGTCAGCCAGACCGGCGCCAGCAGCAGGAGGAACCCAAACCCGGCTCGACCGGCCGCATCGCTGAGCGGGATGAATCCCTGCAGCGCACTCTGCTCAACGTCGAGCAGCCGGCTCAGGTAAGACGACGAAAGCAGGCCCTGGCAAAGATCCTGCGCCCCGTTGAAGAGGTACGCCAACCCACCGATGAGCAGGATCCGACTGTCCAGCGCTGCGTGGCGCGCCACGAGCGAGAGACCAACCGTCATGCCTATGACGGATACGACGATCTCGAGTAGGGCGTGCAAGTCGGCGCCGCTGCGGGGCATCGACCTCCCCATGATCAAAGCCGGGATGGACAACAGGAGCAGCACCAGCAACAGCAGCAGCACACGCCCGAGCGTTTGGCGGTGACTGCAACGCTCCGCCGGCAGGCGGCGTTGACGAAGGGCTGTCATGGCATCCTGACTCATACAGGTCTCTCGTCGGAGCGGCTGCCGGCGCTGCAGCCCAAAGTGAGCATGCAATATATCGGGCGCTCAAGAGAATCCAGCGCATGAGTTGCCATTCACAATGTTTTGTCACCACTCGTGGCACCTGCTTAGGTCAGCGCCTACCCCCTCGTGCGTTGCGCACCGGCTGACGCGAGCGCCCCTCATTAGGCGAGCCGATGGCGGGGGTCGACGGCAGATGCCAGAGCGCAGCCGGAACTTGGGGCCCGACGCCCAACCCGCAAGGTCGAAGTGCTGTGCTCGCCAATGTTTGCGAGGCACATCCGAATACCACCGAAGGGAAGAATAACCGGCCGATCCGCTGCGACATTCGGCAAATGCGGAATCGTCAAACGATTAGAAATCCATGGCGACTGCAGAGGCGCGGCACGCTTCCCGACGTTGCTCTGGTCGCCGCCAACTCAAGAGGTGAAACAGTGAAACGGATACGAATATTGCTTGCCGAAGACAACACCAACCATCAGCGGCTCCTCCTTCTTGCCCTGGTGCGGGGCCAGCCGCTCGTCAATGTTGTCATCGCCGCTACACGCGAGGACCTGCTCGAGTCGGCTCGCTCGGAGCAGTTCGACTGCATCGTCCTTGACCACAATCTTCCGCCGTACAACGCCCCTGAGATACTCCGCGACCTGACTCCCCTGCAACCGGATGTCCCGTGCATCGTCATCTCCTCGAGTGAGGAGCAACGCGTCGCCGTCGAGTCCTTTCGCGAAGGCGTCGCCGACTTTCTTCCCAAGGAGATGGCCCTCGACGGACAAGTTCTCTGGCACCGGATCGAAGAGGCGATCAATCAGGCACGCACCCTCCGCATTGAACGACGAAGAGCCAACCGTCGACTGCGGCAACTGCAACGGCAGGCCGAAACCGATCCCCTGACCGGCGTTGCCAATCGGCGTTACTTCGAGCGGGAACTGTGGGGCAAGAATAGACGAACCGACCGACGCGAGCTGGCTTCCCTCTACCTGATCGACATCGATCGCTTCAAGACGATCAACGACACGCAGGGCCACGACGTGGGCGATCGCGTCATCCGCGACGTCGCCGGCGTGATTCAGGACTCCCTGAGCGAAGCCGACATCCTCGCCCGCTGGGGCGGGGAGGAATTCATCGTGTACCGTCAGTCCACGACTATGAGCGAGGCCTGGATCTGGGCGGACGACCTGCGCCGGGCCATCCCGCAGCGCCTGGCGCCTCTCCATGGCATCGACCCGGTCACCGTCAGTATCGGAGTCGACGTCGTTCCCACCAAGGAACTGAACCCGGCCCTCGTGACCCGCGTCGACCGGGCGATGTACCTGGCCAAGGAGACCGGTCGAAACCGCGTCTGCTCCTGGTCGCTGGTCAACGCCATCGACATAGCCCAAGAACTGCAGACCCAAGCTGAACTCGAACCGCGGGATCGGCTGCGGAGGCTGATCGATCGGCTGCGGCCCAACCTGGGACAGACCCAACTCGAACACATCGGACAGCATGGCCTCGCTGTGCGCGATCTCGCCCAACGCCTCGGCCGAGCGATGCTCGACAACCCCGCTGTCCTGTCGCACCTCGAACTCGCCGCCGAATTCCACGACATTGGCAAAGTAGCCGTCCCGGAGGAGATCCTGGCCGCGCCGCGCTCGCTGAGCGAAGACGAACGCCGCTACATCGACGAGCACGCCCGTTTCGGAGCGGAGCTCTTGCGCGCCATCGGCCTCGACGATGGCATCGCCTCTCTGGTCGAGGCGCACCACACACCGCACCGCACCGCGGACGCCGCGGCGCACGCCCTGAGCGACTCCGAGCCGGCGACCGCAGCGGATGTCCTCTCCGTCTGCGACGCTGCCATCACCATGCTCAGCATCCGAAGCTATGCCCAAGCCAAGACCGTCATGCAGACCCTGGCGGAGCTGCGGGCGCATCGAGGCTCACAGTTCCACCCCGATGTCGTGGACACGCTGCACTTCATCGATGACCGCCGATCGAAGGCGGCCTGAGTGCTTCCCGGATCCCGCCGCGGCTTCGAATCCTCGTCCCTCCAGATTTCCTCCGGACCACGCTCGTCCGGCTCGGCTGCGGGCTCGTTGCCTCCAGCCGCGCTTAGTGGCCGCCGGCAGCGCCAGTCGCCGGCGCCGATGGACTCGCAATCCACCTGTAGAAGGAGCGCAAGTTTGGCAATGCAGCATCGCGTCGCAGAGCGGCTTTATCCCGCCTCCCAAGAAGTGAGCTGGTCCCGACCCGGCCAACCGACGCTGCGAGCAGCCGTGCAAGACCGCTCCCGGTCCGGCATCGGCCTGGTCGTCCCCGGCTCGCCGGAGATCGGCCTGGGCTCGCTCATCCGAGTGATGTTCCATCGGCATCCGGCCCCACGCTACGCCCGCGTCGTACGCCTGGAACACGCCGACAGCCAAGCTGATCCCATCCTCAGGCTCGGTTGTCGCTGGGTCACCGGCGCCAAGCGCGCCGCCCGCCGCCATGCCGGCCACGGGAGACATCGACAAGCTATGTGCAACCACTATCCCTTGAAGAGAAGGAGAAACGGCAATGAGCACGCCTGAGAAGTCCGAACTTCGGAAAGCAACCCGCTGGCCGCGACACGAAGCCATCTCCTGGCGCCCGAGCGGCGCCACGGAACGCCAGGTCGGAATGTTGCTCGAGTCCTCGCGGACCGGCCTCGCCTTCGCCTGGCGCGGGCACGCCCTGCCGGCGGAAGGACACGCCCTGGACATGCAACTCAACACCCGCCGAGGCCCGCTCCGCGCCCAGAAGGCGATCGTGCGCCGCGTCACCGTGGTTCACCAGGACCTGGCCATCATCGCCGCCGAATTCACCCAGAAGCGATCACTCGCGGTAAGCAGTTGCCTGGAGGCGAAGGCGGTGGCGACCGCCAGTCGCCGAGCCCTGCTGCGCCAATCCGCCGCCGCCCGGCAATCCGTCGTCAGCGCCGCCTGAGAGATCCTCTACAGACGCTTCGGTTCGAACACCGTCTTGTCGCTCTCGACGTTGCCGGTGTTCCGCGTCCCCGCCGGCTCGAAGAGGATCAGCTCCACCTCCTCCTCCGACACCGGCCGATGCTCCACGCCGCGCGGCACGACCAGAAACTCACCCGGCCCCACCTCGACGTTCCCATCGCGAAGCTCCATCACGAACCGGCCGCGATGCACCAGGAACATCTCATCTGCATCATCGTGATGGTGCCAGACGAACGCCCCCTTGAACTTGGCGAGCTTGACCTGCTGACCATTCAACTCCGCAGCGATGTGCGGCGACCAGTACTCGTGGATCTGCGCGAACGCTTCATCGAGGTTGATCTTCATGACGGGATGATACTCGCCCGCCATCGCCCGACCCCCAACGCCGCGGAGAGCATCGACGCAGATTGCCCAGTCCCGTCGCCCCGACTTCGCGAATGCGATTCGCGGCTTGCCATCCCCCGACAACCAGGCTCGGGCCGACGCCGGCGCCGGCTCACGCTGGTTCACCAGCATCATCGGCTTGCCGGGCGATCTGGATGACGATGGCGATGTCGACCAGTCCGACCTCAGCGTATTCCTCGCCCGCTGCGGGGAGCCGTGTTGATCCGAAGCACCGCACTCAAGCTCTCGTAGCACCGCCCACCATGGTCCAACTTCGCTACCAACCACACTCATAGTCGGCGAGCAGAATCCCCAGGTCGGTCGAGCCAACCTCGCCGTCGCCATCCAAGTCGGCCCGGGGATCAAAGAGCGGATCGCCCGGGGGCAATTCGAAGGAGGCAAGCAGAATGCCGAGATCGGATTGGTCGGTGTCGTTGTCCCCATCCACATCACCCTCGCAGAGCGGCGGGCCGTCGTAGCCGATGCCCATCCTCGTGGGATGACCCGCGGGGAGCTCGCCAGCGTTACTCGGGAACCTCCAGCAGATCAGATATCCCGTGTTGATGAGGTCCAGGTAGCCCAGCCCCGGCTCGCCGTCCCAACCGGGATCGACGTAGGGATCATCAACTCCGGCGGAGAACCAGGAAGCCTCATCGTTGTATCCCACTTCATAGAGTTCCGTCGGGTAGGGGAAGTCCGGGTCCTCCAGATCGCCGCCGAGGAAGACCGTCCAAGCGCCAGCGTCGTCATGACCCTCCAGCGTCTCGTTGTCGTAGTCGAAGCACACCCATCCCTCAAAGGGAATCTCGAAGGTGTCGGCGGGATCAAGTGGCTCGTCGATCTTACCCGCGTGGAGAAATATGAGGAGATTATCACCGTCGGCGGTCTCCGATGCCCAGCGCCACTGCCCGTAGTACGTCCCACCCGTGTTGTCGAACCAGAGATAGCTGAAGACATACGTCTTGGTCACGCCCGAGCCGTAGTTGTTGTACATCCAGGCGACGCCCGTGAAAGCGGAGAGAGGGTGCAGCATCCCGGTGTCACCCCAGATGCTGCTGTCGGACAGGTAGTCGTCGAAGAAGATGTCCGTGACCCAGGTGTTGTCTCCATCGTTGTAAATCGGGGCCTGGTACGTGTCATCTCCGTCGTACAAAGGCGCGATGCTGAGCGGCAACATCCAGAGCATGCCGTTGCAGTTCGCCCCTCCATCCACATAGCAAGCGGGATCCGCCCAACTCATGTTGACCTGCCAGAAGCAGTCCGGACAGTCGAAGGTGTTGTAGACCCAGAAGACACTCTCCCGTTGCCCGCTGGGCTTCACACCCAACGCCTGCGCCTCACGGAGTTCCCCCACCGGAAGCGCCACCGACTCTCCATTTGGCATCGGCTCGGCGCCGCCGATGGCGCCGACACCAACAACCGTCGCCAGCGCGGCCAAGCGCGCGCTCGTGGGAATACGCCGTTGCATCGTCGCCCTCCTTCTTCTCGCCACCACGACCCAGGGCCCTAGGGCAGCACGACCGCCAGAGGAGACCCCGCAGTCCTGTTCCAGTGTGCCCCGCACTCGCCGGCCGGTCAAGGGATTTCGCATCACCCGCTCCGCGCCCTACCCGCTTGGGGGGGGCTGCTGCCCGAAGCGCGCAGGAAGAAAAAGGGCGAGCCCTTGCGGGCCCGCCCTGAACTGTCTCGCTCTCACCAACGCTTCACAGCGCCGGTGTCACTCGTAGGGTCAGCGGCAGTCGCGGCCGTAGGACGCCAGCAGCAAGCCGAGGTCTTGCTGATCGGTGTCGCCGTCACCGTCGATGTCGCCGCCGTCGTCGACGCCGTAGGAGGCCAGCAGCACGCCCAGGTCGCCCTGGTCGATCATCTGGTCGTGGTTGAGATCCTCACCGCAGACGTTGCGCAGGGGCTCGAAGCCGGGCACGTCGAAGCCGAGCTTCGCCATCTGGGCCTCGGTCATCGGATCGATGAAGAACATCTGGTGACCGTCCCAGGTGTCCTTGCCGATGCCGGACCACAGCGTCTTGTCGGGACTGACCGGATCACTGGGATCGCCCGTGTAGGTCAAGTAATCCATCTTCCAGGACGTCTCGTAGTCGAAGGGCATGGGGATGATGCCGTGCATGTAGCTGAACGTCTTGGTGTCATCGTCCCAATCCAGGAACTTGATCTCGCCCGTGTCGTTGTACTGCTCAATGGCCTCGTTCTCACCTTCGTAGAAGTTGAGGTGGCACTCGGAGCAGGTCCGACCCTCGCGGGTAACCGTATGCGAGGTGAAGGGACCGAAGGCGGACCAGGCGTCGCCCTGGTTGGTCAGCGACTGGAAGGTCATGGGATAGATCTTGCCGTCCTTGTGGCGGTTGCCCAGGATGACGAAGTCCGTCAAGGCGCCCATGGCCCGCTTCACGTGATCCAACTGCGACTCGAAGTGGCAGTTGTAGCAGGTGGTCACGGTCTGGGCGTGGCAGCTCGTGCAGTGCAGTTTGCCTTCGTGCCAGTCGTACGGGTGACCGGCAGCGTCCTGCTCGTGGCAGTCCAGGCAGTCGGCGTCAATCGCGCCCGGCTCCAGCATGGAGTCGTACGCCATGCCGTCACCGTGCACATCGCCATCGCTGTGGCAGTCCCAGCAGACCATGCCGGCGTCGCGGTGGACATCCGTGTAGCCCAGGGCGATTTCCTTCTTCTGCCGACCGTGGCAGCTGAGGCATTGGTTCTGATCAACGCTCCAGTCACTCTGGGTGGCGTGGCAGTCACTGCAGCCGGGCTCGTAGTCGGGGCCGTTGGGGTTGCCATTGGCATCGTTGGGGCCGTGGCATTCCACGCAGCCCAGATCTTCGATGGGAACGCCGGTGAGCGTCTCGAAGCCGCCGTTGTCCGTGCCGTACCAGTAGTCCTTGCCGACGCGAGTGGCGTGCAGGCTGGTGGCGAAGTCGCCCGGATCCGGATCAAAGGGCAGACGGAAGCCGAGCTTCTCCATCTGGTCGCGGCTCAGCGGAGAGCCGTAGAGCAAGTGCTGCCCGTCCCAGGTGTCCTTGCCGATGCCGGCCCAGAGCGTCTTGTCCGGCGTGACCGGATCGCTGGGATCACCGATGTAGGTCAGGAAGTCCATCTTCCACGACGTGTTGTAGTCGTAGGGCAGCGGGATGACACCCTTCATCCAGGTCAAGGTCTTGGTGTCTTCATCCCACTCAGCAAACTTGATCTCGCCGGTGGCGTTGTACTGCTCGATCGCTTCGTTCTCGCCCTCAAAGTAGTTGAGGTGGCATTCCTTGCACTCGCGCGCGCCTTCCTTGGTGATGGTGTGCGAGGTGAAGGGACCGAAGGCGGCGAAGGCCGTGCCATCGTTGGTGAGCGACTGGAAGGTCATGGGATAGACCTTGCCGTCCTTGTCCCGGTTGCCCAGGATCACGAAGTCGGTCAAGGCGCCCACCGGCCGCTTCACATGCTCCAACTGCGACTCGAAGTGGCAGTTGTAGCACGTGGTCACGGTCTGGGCGTGACAGCTCGTGCAGTGCAGCTTGCCATGGTGCCAGTCGTACTGGTGCCCGGCGGGCTCCTCGGTGTGGCAATCGGCGCAATCCGCATCGATGGCGCCATCCTGCAGCATCGAGTCGTAGGCCATGCCGTCACCGTGCAGGTCGCCATCGGTGTGGCAGTCCCAGCAGACCATGCCGGCGTCGCGGTGGACGTCCGAGTAGCCGAGACCGATTTCCTTCTTCTGCCGACCGTGGCAACTGAGACACTGGTTCTGATCAACGCTCCAGTCGCTCTGGGTGGCGTGGCAGTCACTGCAGCCGGGCTCGTAGTCGGGCCCGTTGGGGTTGCCGTTGGCATCGTTGGGGCCGTGGCACTCAACGCAGCCCAATTCCTCGATCGGGACGCCGGTGAAGCTCTCAAACCCGCCGTTCGCCGCTCCGTACCAAGTCTCCTTGCCCGCTCTCGTGGCATGCAAGCTGGTGTCGAAGTCGGCCTGCGCTTGCACACCAGGCGTACAGACGCCCAGGAGCACGAGTGCAGCTCCAAGTAAACGCATCTTTGCTCTCATCGCTGGATCTCCTCGGTGCGAGACGCCTCCTGCATGGTCTCGCAGCGGATTTTGAGTGACCGGTCATCCGGACCGGCTACACCGGTACACCCAGATCGGGTGCAAGAACTGGACCAATTCAGGTATTTTCTATCTCCTTGTAGCGCAATGCCTATCGGATCCCGACCTCAGCGTTTCTTCTTACCCAAACCCCCAAATTCGGCGGGTCGTTCTCCCAGCCGCGAGAAGGCAGGGCGAATGCCCTTCCCGCCGATGGGTCAGGGAATCGACTCCAGAGGCAAGGCCGATCTCAGCCGAATTCATCCCCTTTCCTTGATAAGAAGGGCCGCCTCCCCAGGCCTGCGATAGAGTGTCTCCATGAGGTCGCCGATGGTTCTCTCGGCACGATCTCAGCGGCTGCCGGTTCTCCCGGCAGAACAATCGAAAGCCATTGCCCACATCGACTTGTCGGACACGACCCCGGCCCCCCAGAATCAGGGAGAGATTGATGAACCCCGCCCGCTTGGCGCTCCCCGCCACCCTCGTCCTCGCCACCCTCGCCGCCGCCCCCGTGACGGCTCAGAACTCCCAGAGTCCGCAGGCACACGAGGCTCGTGCCTTGCTCGCCGATTCCGGCGTCACCAGCCTCGATGTGGACCGCCGCACCCCCCTGCACCACGCCGCCCTGGCCGGCGACGCCAAACTCGTCGAGCAACTCCTTGGAGCAGGTGCTGATCTGAACGCTCGCGACCGCTGGGGCGACACGCCGCTGCACAGCGCCGCCCGCCGCTTCCGCGCCGAAGTGCTGACCACGCTGCTCGCACACGGGGCCGAGGTCAATGCCCTCAACGCCCAGGGCCGCACCGCCCTGCTGCTGCTGGCCGACCACGGCGGGGACGGCCCGGAGATCGAACCCCTGCTCCTCGCCGCCGCCCAGGTTCTTCTCGACGCCGGCGCCGACCCCAACCTCGCCGACGCCAATGACTGCACCGCCCTGCAATACGCCCAGGCGCGCGGACACCGCCCTCTTGCCGAACTCCTCGTCGCGTCTGGCGGCAAACCCGGCACCGGCATCCTTGACGAGCCCGGCACGCGCGACGGCTACCCGACCTACCCCGAGTTGGAAGCGCTCCTCGCCGACACCGTCGCCAACTACCCCAACCTCTGCCAACTGGTCAACATCGGCCAAACCTACCAGGGCCGCGACATGTGGGCCCTCAAGATCACCGACAACCCCGGCATCGAGGAAGATGAGCCCGAGGTCACCTACATCACCACCATGCACGGCGATGAGATCATGGGCGTCGCCCTCTGCATGAACTTCATCGACCTGCTCACCTCGAACTACGGCAGCGATCCTCGCCTCACCACCATGGTCGACGAGATGGAGATCTGGATCATGCCCTGCATGAACCCGGACGGCTACGTTGCGGGCAATCGCGGCAATGCCCAAGGCATCGACCTCAATCGCAACTTCCCCGACCCCTTCTCCAGCCCCAACAACACGCCCGACGGCCGCGCTGTGGAGACCGGCGTCATGATGAACTGGTGCTGGGATCACACCTTCGTCCTGGCGGCCAGCTACCACGGCGGGGCGCTGCTGGTCAACTACCCCTACGACAACAACGAGGGCGGCAACAGCGTCTACACCGCCAGCCCCGACGATGACCTGCACATCTACATCAGCGAGGAGTACTCGCGGCACAACTCGCCGATGTGGAACAGCCCCTCCTTCTACCACGGCATCAGCAACGGCGCCGCCTGGTACGCCATCGACGGCGGCATTCAGGACTGGATCTATCGCTACGAGGGCGGCCACACCGTCACCATCGAAGTTTCCAACGACAAGAACCCGCCCGCCAACCAGATCCCCACCTTCTGGAGCCAGAACCAGGAGTCCATGCTCGCCTACCTCGAGACCTCGCTCATCGGTGTACGCGGCATCGTCACCGACGCCAACTCCGGCGCGCCGGTCGAAGCCATCATCATCGCCGACGAGCGCGAGTCCCTGACCTACACCGACCCCGATGTCGGCGACTACCACCGCATGCTCCTGCCCGGCACGTACACCATCCGCGTCGAAGCGGACGGCTACGATCCGGTCATCATTCCCGATGTCGTCGTCAGCGCCGGCGACGCCACGCGGCTGGACGTGCAGCTCGGCGCCCCGGCCCAGGTCGTCGCGCCCAACGGCGGCGAGACGCTGCCCGCCAACCAGCCGACGACCGTCAGTTGGAGCGGGCCCGGCAACGCCCAGTTCCACGTGCAGTGCACCTACAACGCCGGCGACACCGCCAGCACCACCGATGACTTCGAAGACGGTTCCCTGGGCAGCGACTACGACACCGGCGGCAACGCCAACTGGTTCGTCGACACCGGCACCGCCCACGGCGGGACCAAGGCCGCCCGGGCCGGCGACATCAACGACTACGGCGAGACCTGGATGACCCGCACCCTCACCCAGGGCGGCGATCTCAGCTTCTACTACAAGGTCAGCAGCGAAGCCGACTACGACTACTTCAGTTTCTATATCGACGGCGACCGCAAGATCCACGCCGCCGGCGAAGTGGACTGGACCCAGTACAGCACCACGCTGAGCCCCGGTTCCCACGAACTCAAGTGGGAATACACCAAGGACGTCAGTTGGGACGGCGGCAGCGACACCGCCTGGATCGATGATCTGCAGCTTGTCGACGACAACACCGTCTGGACCGACATCATCGCCCTG
>SWCB01001117.1_pt1 | contig 17711 bp, 17 predicted proteins | sample 4692901 | NCBI WGS metagenome assembly SWCB01 (sample SAMN10267276, study PRJNA491770) | bioreactor metagenome | isolation source: DHS bioreactor inoculated with subseafloor sediment | place: Japan: off Shimokita Peninsula | collected 2006-08 | reverse complement strand
CAATGGTTTCAGTATATTGCAGCATTTGTTTTAATGCCTCATTTGATTTCTTCATTAGGAATATCAAGTTATGGATATTTAGTTATTGCCCAAGCTTGGGCTGCATTTATTGCAGTCATTGTTGAATATGGTTTTTCAATTATAGGAGTGTCAGAACTTAGTAAGTTTAAAAAAAATAGGAAAATAGTTAAGAATATTTTCTGGAGTGTTATTTTTTGTAGGTTGTTGATATTTATAGCAATATATTCTGTGATAGTTTTGTTGTATTTTTTAAAGCAATTTGATTTAAACTTTGGAGCTATTTTTTGTATCGTTAGCTTTAGTGCATTTGGAGTTGCTTTAAATGCTCAATGGTTTTTTTTAGGAAGACAAGAATCCCATCATATTGTTAAATGGTCATTGCTAATAAAAGTTGTATTATTATTAAGTAACTTTATATTGATAACTGATGAGAGTGATATCCTTTTAGCCGCTGTTTTATATTCGCTTAGTTCTATAATTCCGGCAATATACACTTTTTTTTCGGCAATTATAGAAAAGAAAATTGGTTCTCCAAAAAATTGTTTTAAATATAGCGTTTCATTTTTTTTAAAAGCAACCCCATTTTTAATAGGGCGTTTTGCAAATATCGGTGTGAACCAAGTTACTATAATTGCAAGTGGTTTAATGTTTTCCTCTAGTAATATAGCGATATTATCGGTTTCAATGAAAGTTATACAAGTTAGTACTATGATTTACGCTCCATTACAACAGCATCTATTAGCAAAAATGAGTGATGTGTTCTCTCTATTTATATTGAAGAAGTATATTTTATTTTGTTTGATTATTTCTGTTTTTCAAATGTTAGCCATTTATCTGATAGCACCTTATCTTTCGGATTTTTTGTTGAATCGAATCGACCTAGTGTTTATTGATATACTTAGGTATAGTTCAGTTACTTTTCCATTATCTGTTTTTTATATGCTGATTGGTGCACCTGTAATGATTCCTTTGGGCGAAAACCATAAATTTAACAAGAGTGTCTTTATATCCTTTGTAATTCATGTGATGATCGTATCAAGTTTTTATGTTATCTCAGGTTATAGTGTTGAAATTTCATTATTTATTTATTCAGTTTTTGTATTCCCTATATCAAAGTTTTTAGCTTTAGTTTTAAGGGGATATTATCTACGAACTATCAAGGGAAGAATGTGCACAAGTTAAGAACAGAAGAATTTCATATCTTTGTTGTATGGAGTAAGGGAACCGTTTTTATTGATGAAATTATTGACGAAATTTCAAATACAATAACAATCGTTGAACACATGAAAATCTCATGGACGAAGACTTTATTTAGGTCAAATTTAGAGCGGTTTTATGGTGACTCACTAAAAAGAGTTACACAAAAAATACTCGAATGCGGTGATGGAGATTTTGACCTCCTAGTTGTAAAAGATAATCATCCATTATATTCATCTCGGAAAACATCATCTGGAATAAAAATTGTAAATACAAATATTTTTGATTTAAAAGCAAAATGTAGATCAATAACCAAGGCTGGGCATCTTATACATTCGAGTGATGATTATAATGAGGCGAAATTTCAATATAAACTAATAACAGGACGTTCAATTGGTTTAATTCCAAATACGCTGAATACTCGTGAAGTTCAAATCTTTAATAAAGATGTAATTGGTGTTCGTGGGTGGAGTTCATTAGATGAAATTTGGAATCATATTAATGATGTTCTTGATTATATTGTATTAAGAAACTTTGAAAATCTAGATAAAGAACTTAATGAAGAGCATCCCGACATTGATCTGATGATTACTGACCCAACAAAGTTGGCTCGTTTAATTGGTTTAAAAAAGAGACATACTTCAACTTATCGGGCTCAGTATTTTTGTGTGATTGATGGGCGAGAAGTGAATTTTGATTTAAGAACACCTTTGGACGGCTATTATCCAGTAGGTTTTGCTTATCAAATGTTAAAAAACCGTATAGAGTATAAAAATATTTATGTACCAAATAATGAAAATCATTTTTGGAGTTTGTTATATCATGCTCTTTTTCATAAAAGGGTTGTTTCTGGTGATTATATAAATAGATTACATCAGAAATCAACTGATATTGACTCTAACTTGGTTAATACGTTATGGGACCGCAAGTTTATTAGTAACATAATGTTTGAATATTTAAGTTATAATAATTGGATTCATTGTGAACCTAGTGACCATAGTGTCTATTATAATTATTATGATTACAAATCGACAAACCTATCTGTTACGAAAAGAAGAAGAACAAGACAGGCTTTATATAAATTAGCGTCTAAATTAAAAAATCGAAGTTATCAGGTTCTAAATGTTAAATTTATCAAAAATAAAATGCTTTAAAAGAAGTACATCATATCTATGCTCTAATGTTATGAATTTAATTAGGCTTAGATGTGATTCAAAGTTAAAAAAAATCAGACCATTTAAATTCCTTACTTGGCATCATGGTTTCATGTATTTTAAAGCTCAATCAAGAGACGGAGAAAATGTATTTATAAAGGTTGACACACAAATCTTTTGTATTGAAAATGAAGCTCACATATGTTCATTATTAAATAGTAAGAGTTTTATAAGTGCACCGAATGTTAAATTTTTTAAAAAATATAATGGAATGAGTGTTGTTATTTTTGATTATATTGATGGTGAAGCTTTAAAGAGCAAGTCTCTTAGAGAGAAACCAGAATTAGTAATTGATGCTTTTAAAATTCTTAAAGAATTTACACGTTTAGGTCTATGCCATCGAGACATAAAATTCGATAATTTTATATTGACCGATAAGTTGATATTGATTGACTTTACATATGTAGAAAAATTACCTTTATATAATAATGATCTGATATTGGCAAAGGCGCCTGATAGAATTGAAAAAGATCTCGGTTTTCATTTGTCTGTATCGCCAAGAGCTTGGAATGATTATTACTCTTTTAATAGAATGATAGATGAAGCATTTGGAAATAGTAATGTTGATTGTCAATATTATCATGATATTTATCAAATAAAAAAGGAGTGTAATGACAGGGCTAATAATCAACAATATACATTTTGTTCAAAGGGTAATGTGATTAATTAGTGAGTATATATGTCAGCTAATAATAAAATATATATAATGAGTTCAGGTTCAGTTTTAATTTCAGATGCAGTTCAGAAGTTAAATGACAAAAATGTGATTCTTATAAATCCATATGGAAAAAATGTTTTTACAAGGTTAATTAGGAAATTAATTGTTAGAATTAGTCCACGATTATGCTTTAAATATCTTGAAATAAAAGCGCTGAAAAAAAAAGGATTTAATGATTTATCAAGTGAAAAAATCATTTTTTTTGATTCACCGTATTGGTTTTCATTACTTCCATATTATAATAAAAATATTACCCAAGCATCAGTTAATATTTGGTTTTGGAATCCATTAAAAAGAGCTAGTGATGCTGTTTTACTAAATGAATTACCTTATAAAGTATTTACCTTTGACCTAGGTGATTCTGTAAATCAAAAATGGGGCTATCACCCACAATTTTATTGGAAAAATAGTAACGATAATATTATTAATCCAAAGATAGAACGAGATTTATTTTATATTGGAAGAGAAAAAAAAGGTGAATCTAATAGTCGTCAAGTTATGTTAGAAAATATAATGAAACAACTAGAAGCTGATTTTTGTACCTCATTAATAATAATAATTAGCAATTCTAAGATATCTTTACCTTCCACGTCTTTAAATAAACTAGTCCAACTAGATGATAATATGAGTTATTCTAATGTTGTTGATAATATATTAACATCTAAAGCTATCTTGGAGATAAATGCTCCAGGACAAGTAGGATTAACTTTACGAGCACTTGAAGCTCTTTTTTATAACAAGAAATTAATTACAAATAATGTAATGATAAAAGAGTATGACTTTTATAAGGAAGAGAATATTTATATTGTTGGTCATGAAGAACGTTCAATATGTGATTTCATCAAAATACATCCTGTAAATATTGCTGCTGATGTGAAGAATAAATATACGTTCAAGCATTGGGTTGAATTTATGGGAAAGCAGAAATGAAAAATCCATTTTTATTATTCGTGATGTTTGGCTTATGTACTATAATTCTATATAGTCTTGGTTTTAGTGAGTTATATCAAGAATTAAGTATTGAAACCATAACTTATTTGGTTGTTATTTTGCTATTGAATTTAGTTTTGGGAGTTGCTATTAGCTCAAAAATTAGACGTTTGACTAAAGCGATTAGACAAGTTAAGCCTAAATTAATACCAAGGCCATTAATTTATTGTTTTTTATGTTTGATTTTTATCGACTTTATGTATGCTGGAATAATACCTGTTTTTGAAATATTTAATCCATACTTCTCAGTTGATAGTAATATTAAATTTATTCCAATGATTCATACGATACTAGTGATTTTCTCTGTTTTCATAACACAATATTTCATCCACTGTTTCTTTTTAAGTAAGAATAGAAATTTTTTATTATTAGCTATTTGTTTTGGCCTTGTTTATCCACTTTTATTAGTTGGACGAGGAATCTTGTTTGTTAATATATTTGCATCTTTTATAGCTATATTGTTTCATTTCGATATAAAATTTCGGCTAAAAACATTTGGGATTACTGCTGTTTTAATTTTATTATTAGCTTTGATTTTTGGTAAAATAGGTGAAATAAGGTCCTCGAATAGCCAGGTTGCACAATCTTTAAATTCATCACAAACACTTATTGCGCAAATATCACAACCGTCTGATACTTTCTATGAACTTGGCTTAAATACAAATTTCTTGTGGCCATATATTTATGTAACGAGTCCATTAGGTAACTTGGATAATCTATTTAAGCATCGAAAATCCTTTGAAAGGAATACCTATAACTATATTGTTACTAATTACACACCTAATTTTTTACAAAAATATATGTTGGATGAAACTGTTGGGAAGGATAAATCAAATTTAGTTGTTGACGTATTTAATACTTATGGGGCTTTTGGGAAATCTTATCAACAATATGGCTGGTTAGGTCTAATAATATATTTTTCATATGTTTGCATTGTTAATTTTCTGCTTGTTTATTTTTCTAAGCCGTTGTTGTCAAATGTTATCATGATCCAGTTTATTGCTGTTGGCCATACATTTTCTTGGTTTTCTAATTTATATGTGAAAGAAATTATTATTGGTCCGGTTATGATTGGTATGATTTTTTTGATTGTTTATTTTGTTTTTCCTCGAACAATTCAGCAGAAATGATTAAAAATCTTGATGTTAGTTTAATATATTTTATTTGCGGTTATAATAGTTCTTAAGTTATGAGGTTCAGTAAGTTTTATAACACACTTATTTATCTAAAATCAATTGTTTAAACTGAGTAATCATGAAAAATGGATGTAACTGGCGATATAAAAATATAGATATAAAGAAGGCAATCAGTGCTCTAACTTACAGTGGTTTTCTATCTCTTTGCTATAAGATAATATTTGGTCAATTTTGCTATAGAAAAATCGATACGAGTAGGGATGTTATGGTTTTTTATTCATATACTGACGCTAATAGAGATGATTATGATGATTTAATTAATAGTTTTTATGATTTTATTCCAGTTAATGAAAAAGAACTTATAATTCTAAAACGTAAATTCAAGTTTCAATTTATATTTAAGTTTATCTTTATGTTTATTAAAACAATAGTTGAACATAAGGACGTAATAGTTAGTCCATCATGCTCTAAAAATATATTTTTGATTTCCTTAGCTAAAGTTAATATTGATGCTATTGAAGTAATGCTGGATGATATTGATGTAAAGCTTGTTGTTACCTTTTGTGACGCTCTCTTTGAAGACAGTTTAATTACTCAAGTAGCTAAGGGAAAGGGTATAAAGACAGCTACACTTCAGCATGGTCAATACCATATTGTAAATAAGGATGTTCCTGAGAATTTAGCTTTAAACAACCTTGTTAGTGACTATTTATTTTCATGGGGTAAGGCAACAGTCAATGAGTATAAATCCAAGGTTAATGGACCTACAAAGGTTGTTCCTGTTGGTATTTGTTCTAATTCATATCGTATTTCTAAAAATTACGCAAATAATTCCAACGAAAAATATAGCTTCAATGGCTTTAAAGTTTTGCTCAATGCTGATAATAATTATGAACAAAATGTTTCAATGATAAAGTGTATTATTGATTATTGTGACAGTTCGAAACTAACATTTTCAATACAATTCCATCCTAAAAATGATAAGAATAAATATTTACCATTGCTTAATAAAACTCTTAATTTTATTGACGGAAAATACGAAACGAAAAATAGGCTCTCTATTCTTTATACCTCAGGAGTGTTAGTTAAGCTACTTTCAAACGCTGAAAATTTTCTTCTTTTTAAAACTTCTGAAACACCTGATATATTTAAAAATTCAATTCCAGGCTTTTGTGACCAAAATAGTTTCATAAAAGTTCTTAACTTTTATCTAAATGATAAACAGAGGTATTTAGTTGTAATGGATGATGCTCAAAAGTATTTTATTGCTGATGGTGATTCAGCCGATAATTATAGGCAGGCCGTCTTGGATATTCTTGAAGGAGATTGAAAGTGAAACTATCAAAGTTTTTTTGGGCTGTTAGGCTTTTTTTTTATTCCATTTTTTATAAAGAAATAAATTTCCCAGGGTACTTAGGTCGTCCTATTCTTCTCCTCGGTTTTAATAAAGTTAAACTTGGAAAGTATGTTAGAATTTTTCCAAATTCGAGATTTGAAGTACATGGTGATGCGGCTTATATTCATATACATGAGGATGTGTCAATTGGACAAGGTTTTCACGTTACATCAAAAGGACCTTTGAATATATGTTCAGGCACAGTAATTTCAGGAAATGTAATAGTTACTAATATTGATCATGAATATACTGATATAACAAAGCCTATATTGAAACAGCCCTACATTATAAATGAAACTTATATTAGTGAGAACTGCTTCATTGGGTATGGTGTTGTAATCCAGGCTGGAACAAAATTAGGGAAACACTGTATCGTTGGTGCAAACTCAGTTGTAAGAGGGCACTATCCTGATTACTGTGTTCTGGTTGGAAGCCCTGCAAGGGTTGTTAAAAGATATAACCATGAACAAAAAAAGTGGATTAAAAATGACAAATAGCCTTGTTGGTAAATCTATTTTACTGATTTCTCCTAGAACGTTCGGTTATGAAAAAATAATTATTGATAAAATGGAAGAGTTAGGTGCGAACGTTATTTATTATGATGATAGACCACATGTGGGTTTACTTTCTAAAGTTATTATCCGAGTTGCACCCATTTTATATCAGTTTGAAATAAAAAAATACTTTAGGGCTATTATTGAAAATACTAAGTGTGAAGATTTTGACTATATAATTTGTATTAAACAAGAATGCTTTCCAAAAAAGATGCTTAATGATTTATTTGCAAATCATCAAAAAGCTGAAAAAATATTTTACACATGGGATTCTTTTTGTAATAGCCTTAATGGGCTAAATAATTTATCTTTATTCGATAGGTGTTTAACATTTGATTATGGTGACGCTGAAAAATATAACTTGATTCATCGTCCTTTATTTTATTTTGATGAGCTTGCTAAGGTCTCAAAAGATAAGTGTGTTATCAAATATGACCTATCATTCGTTGGCTCTGTTCATGTTCATCGTTATCACTTTCTAAAAAAAATAAAGGAATTTTCAGTCACTGATAGGCCTGTTTTTATTTATCAGTATGTGCCGAGCGTTACAATGTTCTATATAAGAAAGTTTGTATTTTTCCCTTATTATGGAAGATCATCAAAAGATGAGTTTAAATTTGTACCTTTATCAAAAGAACAAGTTAGTAATATATTTGTCTCTTCTAAAGCTATTGTTGATTTTTCACACCATAATCAAAGAGGTCTAACGATGAGAACTATAGAGGCTTTAGGTGCTAGAAAAAAACTTATTACGAATAATGTTGCTGTAAAAAAGTATGATTTTTATGACCCTGAAAATATATTGATTCTTGATGATGGGGACTACAATATACCTCAGTCTTTTATAGACGAACCATATAATGATATAGATAAAGAAGTATATGCTAGATATTCTGTCGAGGGATGGATAGAAGAGCTATTGGATATATAGCTCTTGTTTGATGTTTAAATTAATTATTAGGTGTTAGATGTTTTGAGTATTCATCAATGATAAATGTAACTGAGATTAAAATTGTTATTCCTTCTAGATTTAGCTCATCTCGACTTCAAGGAAAACCTTTACTTTTAATTAATGATAAACCTATGTTTTGGCATGTTGTTCAACGTTGTTTAGAGGCAGGTTTTTCTATTGATGATATTGTTTTAGCTACAGATGATGAGAGAATTAGTTCGAAGGCAATAGAGTTAAATATTCCTGTTGTATTAACTTCTATGAATCACAAAAGTGGAACTGATCGTATAAATGAGGTATCAACAAAATTGGATTGGTCAGATTCCACAATTGTGATTAATGTTCAAGGTGATGAGCCACTTATTCCTAGTAAATTAATTACTACGGTTGCTGATTTTGCAAAAAATAATGCAGAGTACTCTATTTCAACTGCAGTCACCGCAATAATAAATAGTGAGGACTTCAATAACCCTAATGTGGTAAAGGCCATTCTTGGTGCGCATGGTAGAGCACTATATTTTACTCGTTCAAGCTCACCCTTAAATCGTGATCAACCTGATTGTCTTGATTTGGCATTTCGACATATTGGTATTTATGCATATCGAGTTTCAGCACTTAGAGAATTTTGTAGCTATGCTGAAGCTCCGTTAGAGGAGTATGAAAAACTAGAGCAGCTTAGAGCTCTTAGTAATGGTATGACTATTGGTGCTACTGTTTATGATAGTATGATTCCTCATGGTATAGATACTCAAAGAGATTACGATGTAATCAAGGAATTAATGGAGGATAATAAATGGCAAATTTAGTAGATATTGCAAGGAATGTTATTCAGACTGAAATTGATGGTTTAGAATTTATGTCTAGTAATGTTGGTGATGAATTTCTATCAGCAGTTAAATCGATCATAGATACAAAGGGTCGAACCATTATCTGTGGGATGGGTAAATCTGGTATTATTGGAAAAAAAATTGCAGCTTCTTTTGCAAGTACAGGAACCCCAAGTTTTTTTATGCATCCTGGTGAAGCTTTCCATGGAGATTTGGGAATGGTGAAACCAGAAGATGTATTTATTGCGATTTCCAATTCAGGAGAAACAGGTGAAGTCTTAAAATTACTTCCTTTTCTTCGCGATAATGGTAATTATATTATAGCGATGACTGGACGAAGAGAATCAACATTAGCCAATAATTCACATTGTCATCTTAATATTGCTGTGCCAAAGGAAGCATGTCCACACCAATTAGCGCCTACATCTTCGACGACTGCATCTATAGTCATGGGTGATGCTTTGACTGTAGCATTAATGGAGGAGAGAGGTTTTAAGCCTGAAAATTTTGCTCGCTTTCACCCCGGAGGAAGTTTAGGGCGACGTTTATTAGGTAAAGTAAGAGATGAGATGATAACAGAAAACCTTCCGATTGTTGATGGCGATGCTGACTTAACCGATGTAATCCACTGCATTTCTGCTAATTGTCTTGGTTTGACTCTTGTTAAAAATCAAGATGTAATTAGTTCCATTATTACTGATGGAGATCTTCGACGAGCAATGCAAGTAAATGGTAAAGATGTATTTTCTTTAAAGGCAAATGATATTGCAACAGTATCTCCTCACTCCATCTCACAGGAGGCGAATATTCAAGTAGCTTTTGAAGAAATGGAACAGAAGAAGGTATCATCCTTTCTTGTTATTAAAGGTGGCCAAGTTGTAGGTATATTAAAAAAATAGAAATGAGATTTATCTGTTGATGTGGAGTATATATTTCATTGTTAATGATGGTGAAACATTATTTCACAAATAAAGTTATGAGATGCTTTTTGGTTTAGATGTTTATGAAAATATTATTGACAGGTTCTAGTGGGTTCATTGGTGAAAACTTTATTAATTCCCAAAGAGTGGAAATGAGATGTGTTACTCGTCGGCATCTTTCATCTTTACAATCTGATGTATTTAAGGTTTCTTCTATCAATTCTAATACTGACTGGAATGGGGCTTTTACCAATATCGACGCAGTAGTTCATTTGGCTGGTTTAGCTCATTCTAACTCATTTACAGAGGCAGAGTACAGATCTGTAAATGTAGAGGGAACGCTTAAACTTGCAACAGAGGCTGCAAGCAGTGGTGTTAAAAGATTTGTATTTGTAAGTACTATAGCAATAAATGGCTCATCTACACTAGATAACCCATTTGTTGTTGATGATAAACCTCAAATAAATACTTATTCTGCCAAATCAAAACATGATGCAGAAATTGGATTGAAAAAAATTTCTCAGGAAACAGGGCTGGAAGTTGTTATAGTTAGATCAACGCTTGTCTATGGTAAAAATGCGCCTGGTAACTTTGGCTCTTTGAGCCGATTAATTAATAAGACACATTTCCTACCATTTGGTCTCATTAAGAATCGTCGTAGTTTTATCGCGGTTCAAAATCTAGTTGATTTACTTATTACATGTGCAGAACATCCACTTGCTGCAGGACATACTTTTCTTGCCTCTGATGATAGTTCAATTTCAACTAGAGGGTTTACTGATGCTATTGCAAAAGGGCTGAATAAATCATTGATTCAACTTCCTGTACCAATAGGTTTTATGAAGTTATGCGCTAAATTAGTCGGTAAATCTGCGATAGCTGAGCAATTGTTTTGTAACTTAGAAGTCGATTCATCTGATGTCCATGATATTTTAGACTGGAAGCCACCTTTTACATTAGAAGAGGCTATGGCTTCTTTAATTGAGAATAAGAATGATTAAAATATTAGATTTTTTAGCTGCTTTTTTTGGCTTGATTGCCACACTACCTATTTTATTTCTTGTTATTATTATCGGTTTTTTCGATACAGGTTCACCGATATTTATTCAAACTAGAGTTGGCAAAAATAAAAAGCCGTTTCAATTGTATAAGTTTCGAACTATGGGTGTAGAGACTGAATCTGTCGCAAGTCATCTGGCAAGTTCAGCCTCAATCACTCCATTAGGTAAATTTTTACGTAAGACTAAAATTGATGAACTACCTCAGTTACTGAATGTCTTGAAAGGTGAGATGAGTTTAGTTGGACCTCGCCCAAACCTGTTTAACCAAGAAGAGTTGGTTGCAGAGCGTGATCGCAGGGGTATTTATGCTGTATTACCTGGCATAACTGGTTTAGCTCAAGTAAATGAAATTGATATGTCCACGCCAAAATTGTTAGCAGAAATTGATCAAAAAATGATTGAAACACTGACGGTTAAAGATTATTTTAAATACATTATTATGACATTAACAGGTAGTGGTTCTGGTGACCGAGTTAATAAACCCTAACTTTTTTTAAGCCAATCAGATAAACTATCAGTTTAATAATGCTATCTAAACGTGTTTAGGTTTGAGAGATACTAGATCGTCTAGCTACATTGTATATTGAAATTTTAGGATATATTGTACATTTAGCTTTTTAATACACTAATTTTAGAGGTTGTATGTTTCCCCTTGATTTTATTTTATCAATACCTCGTCCATTTAAACGGCTGATTAGTATTGTATTTGATACCTTATTTATCATAGTGGCTTTTTTTGGCGCACTTTGGACTCGCCTCGGAAACTTTGAATCTATTACTGATTCTTCCTACCTGGCAAGTGTTAGTTATTTTAGTCGTTTCAACATTATTTCTTTATGCCAAAGTAGGGTTATATCGAGCTATACTCCGGTATTTAAGTATTCAGGCGCTGCTCACAATTACTATCAGTGTAGCTGTTTCAGCGGTATTCTTAGTATTATCTGCGTATTTTTCTTATGCCTTTATTCCCCGCTCTGTACCTGTCATCTATGGTACGTATTTGGTGATTTTATGTGGAGGTGCGAGGTTACTGATTCGTATCTTAGTGTCTCAACACAATACAAGGAAAAAACCTCGGGTACTTATTTATGGTGCAGGAGCTTCGGGACGTCAGTTGGCCAATTTATTACGACAAGGTGATGAATATCACCCTGTAGCCTTTGTCGACGATGATTATAGACTTCAGAAGACTGTCGTACAGGGGCTTACGATTTATAGCTCCAAGAATTTAGAAGTATTACTGGCGAAAACCAAAACAGAAAAAATGCTACTGGCAATGCCGAGCGTCAGCCGTGTTCAACGCAAAGCAATTATTACCTCGTTAGTAGAGCTACCAGTTGAAGTGTTATCTATTCCTAATCTAGATGATATCGTCAGCGGCTCTGCAAGTATCGATCAGCTGCGTGATGTGCCTATCGATGATTTGCTCGGTCGAGATTCAGTTGTACCACAAGAGGGGTTACTTGCAGCTAACATTAGGAACAAAGTGGTGATGGTTACAGGAGCTGGTGGTTCTATTGGTTCTGAGCTTTGTCGCCAAATAGTACTGCAAAAACCTAGGTCTTTAGTATTGTTTGAGTTGTCTGAATTTGGCTTGTACAAGATTGATAAAGAGTTATCAGAATTTGTACATACAGAAGGGCTAAAGGTCGAGATTATTCCTCTACTTGGTTCCGTGCAGCGTCAAGATCGCTTGGTTACTGTCATGCAAAGTTTTAAAGTACAAACTTTGTATCATGCTGCGGCTTATAAGCATGTTCCGTTGGTGGAATATAATGTGGTTGAAGGGGTGCGAAATAATGTATTTGGCACTTACTATACGGCATTAGCGGCGATTGAAGCTAATGTTGAATCTTTTGTCTTGATTTCAACAGATAAAGCGGTGCGTCCTACCAATGTCATGGGGGCGACTAAGCGTATGGCTGAGTTAGGCTTACAGTCATTAGCCGCTGAAAATACAGGAACTCGTTTCTGTATGGTTCGTTTTGGCAATGTTTTGGGCTCTTCTGGATCAGTGATCCCATTGTTTAAAAAACAAGTTATTGACGGCGGACCTATTACTGTTACACATCCAGATATTATTCGTTATTTTATGACCATTCCTGAGGCTGCTCAGCTTGTGATTCAAGCTGGTGCGATGGGAAAAGGTGGCGATGTGTTTGTTCTTGATATGGGTGAACCAGTTAAAATTGTTGATTTGGCTAAAAATTTGATTCAGTTATCTGGTCTTGAAGTAAAATCAGATGATAACCCTCATGGCGATATTGAAATTAAATACACGGGTCTTCGTCCTGGTGAGAAACTATTTGAAGAGCTATTGATTGGCGATAATGTTGGTAAAACTGCGCATGAACGCATTATGACTGCAAATGAAAGTTTTTTGTTATATGCAGATTATAAAGCGATTCTAGCGAAGCTAGATGAAGCTTGTAATAATTTTGAGCATAAAACGATTCGTCAGATTCTGTTAGATACTCCAATAGGTTTTAATCCGACAGATGGTATCGAGGATTTGCTTTGGCATGCAAAGAATGAAAATATGCTTGAAAAGAATTTTGTTCCAGAGCAAGATCATGGGAAAGTATTTTTCTGTAAGGGCTCAGTCATTGTTGACATTTAATTAAAAGTAAGCACGCAATGAAGCAGTGAGGCCTTACTCAGCCTCACCTAGCTCCACATTCCATGCAGGGCAAGCTTACGAAGCTCCTTGCCCCATAAGGACTCCAGATAGGTAGCTATTATTTCTACCTGCCCGTGTTCGCTTTCTTTTTAAACCCGCTTTAAAGGATTTATCTGCATTTAATGCAATATGACGAATTGCAGCAAAGTTTTCACCCGCTTCATCTCGCCTTATTCTGCATGCATCTAGTTTCTTGGAGCTAATGTAATATCGAATCGATATGTCCTCTGCGGGAATATCTCCAACTTGCCTAATAGATGCAACGATACCCATTACTTTTAATTCTGGCCAATCATAAGCAATATCACCCAGTAGCGATAAATCTTCATTAACTAACGCTACGCGGGTTTCTTTACGACCATGCCCTTCTTCCTGGGTACTGTATGAGCTTCCTTCGAAGTTTTGCAGCATCTCCATTCTAAAGTCGTCATTAAAGGCTTTCTCTAAGTGCTTTTGATTACCTTTTACCGCCAATAAATAATCTGTGCCTTTGCCAACTATGGCCTTAGCTATATCACGCTGACAGCCCATCGCATCAATAGTGACAAGGCATCCACGTATGTCGAGTAGCTTCAGAAGCTCAAGTATAGCAGTGATTTCATTCGATTTCTCTGATGTTTTGACCTGCCAATAACCACTTGATTTGCAGCACTAAAAGCACTCACCATGTTAATTGCGCCTTGACGCCCTCCTTTGTCATAAGTGCTACGCAGAGTTTTACCATCAATCGCAATGACATCACCGTCAGTCGCTTGGTGACAGTCATCCATCCACAGAGCAAAGCACTTTTGCATCTGTTTGGCTGATATCATCCCCATCACTCTAGCAATAGTGTCATGGACAGGAATGCCACTCTCAAAATCGCCATATTGCTTGAGCCAATCAAGGTGGTCTTCACCAAAATCTTGTATTTCTTCCCAACCATCAGCACCACCAATAACAGCGACAATCGACAAAAATATAATGTCTGTCAATTTGTGTTCTATTTTCCACTGTTGCCATGGGTCTTTGATTATTGAAATATGATCCAAAAGGCTAAGTCCGTTCATGAATGATATCCATATACCGAAAGATAAGTATATGATCACAGCTGATATAGATCGTCAAATTGATTCTAATTGGGATTGCAGTTTTGTGCAGTAAACGGTAGTTTTAATTAAATTTCAACAGTGGCTGAGCCCTTTCAGAATAAGGGGGCTTTATGATCTTGCCTGGCATTCCATGGCATCAAGTCCATCATATTGTCGGTAGGTTGTCGTTTCGGTAACTCAGTAAACAGATGTTGAAAGTAATAATATGGATTAATGTCATTAGCACGATAGGTCATCACCAAGCTATATAAATTCGCGCTCGCTTTTGCCCCATCAACCGATGTGGAGAACATCCAATTTTTTCGCCCCGTCGTGAACGGCCTAATATCTCGCTCAGTCACATTATTGTCGATACTTATGTCAACATCTTTCAGACAGGTCAGCAACTTAGCATTGATTCAGTGTGTAACTAATGGCCTGCCTAGCGCACCTTTTGGTAACACATTTTGACTACTCAACCACTGGTGAAATTCATTGAGGATTGGCTCTGCTTTTTCTTGTCGTAGGATTTGACGCTCTTGTGAGGCCAAGGTCTTAGCTTGGCGCTCTAGTCCGTAAAGTTTGCCGATGTAGTTCAACGCTTTTTGTACTTTTCCCGCTTTTTTTGATGGCTGTGCCTTTTGAGCGTCGGTAAATTTGCGGCGAGCATGCGCTAAGCAGGCAGCTTGAGTGACATTATCGAGAGTGTCGTAAACACTGTAGCCATCCGATAACAGGTATCCGGAGTAATCGCCTAAAAAGTCCTGGGTACAACTGGCTGCGCGACTTGGCTGGTAATCGTATATCACGATTGGGTTTACTTTAAATTCACCGCTACGATACACCCACATATACGATTTGGATTGCGCCTTTCTATCTTCTTCCCTCAGTACCTGAACCGTGGTTTCATCCGCACAAATAAGCTTTTCTTTCAATAAATCCGCTTTCATCGTGTCGATGATAACTTGCACCTTATTGCCCAGCTGCACGCACCAGTTAGCTAGCGTACCTCGGCTCATTTCAATACCTGAACGGTTCAGGATATCGACTTGTCGATACAGCGGCAGCGCATCGACATACTTAGCCGTCACGATGGCAGCAAAAGCATCCGCACAGCCCATGCTTTTCGGTATCATGCTGACCGGTTTTGGGGCGGTAATAATTTTACTGCTTGTCTGTGTCTTCTCACACTGACGGCACGCATATTTGGTGCGCTCGTGGCGGATAACACTGACTTTTTGAGGAATGATTTTTAGCTCTTCAGAGACTTAGGTACCGCACTCATGCAATGGAATATCACAACACTCACAATACGGGGTATTCAGCTCATGCTTATGGGTTTCTCGTTCAAGCGCCGCAGGTAAAGGTTTACGGCCTTTTTTATGATGTTTCGGCTCAGGTTTTGGTAGACCATGTTGCTGCTCAGCCTCGTTGAATGTCCCTTTCGCGATTTTTTCACTTTGTGAGGAAAAGCGTTTAGATTTACTGAGGTTAAGTTGCTCAACAAGCAGTTGTACCTGAGTTTTTAACTCTGCGACTTCTTCTTGTTTGGCTTGGAGCAACTTGTCTGTCGCTTCGCTATCTTGCTGAAGCTGTAGCAATATAGCTTTGAGTTGGTCTACAGCATCAGGAAGGTCGGTCATCACTAGGCTCAATAGGATTATAGAGCTCTAAGTTTGACAGCAAAAAAGGATCGTTCAACTCCAATATGATGATCAGTTTCAGCCGTCACACTTCTAGCCCATTAAGGGGCTGATGTGCTCTTGGGTGCTCTAAGCTCAGACCCGACAACAACCAGTGTAACTGCTGCTTTGATATGTGAATGGCGTCATCTTGTTTAGGGCTTGGCCATTTAAATCGCCCTTTTCCAAACGGCGATAATAGAGTCAAAATCCATTGGTGTCCCAGAACAATATTTTGAGTTTATCTTTTCCTCGATTGCAGAAAATAAACCACGCCTCACTAAAGGGATCCATCTCTAGCGTTTCAGCGATAATCAAAGACAGGCCATCAATGGATTTACGCATATCAGTCACCCCAGAGACAAGATAAACCTTACCTGTTGGGATCATTGTAGCGCTTAAATCCAGGTCTTAATTTGAGTAGAGCTTAGGGCGCTAGGTAGTTCTGCTCTGAGCCCATTAGCAAAGGATAAAACAACAAGCGACGCACTTTCTTCAACCACAATGGGCAGAGCGCGTTGTGGTGAGTCTTGTGATTCAAACTTTTTAACCCAGTAGTGAAAGGTTTGATAGTTGATATTATGTTGCTGGCAAAAATCAGGAATAGACAATGCACTTTGTTTTTGTTGTTCAAGGATCTCAAGCCAGAATTTACGTTTCTCTGTTTGGGTCATAATGTTCTCCGGTTAAAAGAAGACTATGACAAATCCCTGCTTTTATTGATATGTGGGGTTCATTGAGCGTTTACATTTAGTGAGTGGGTTACATGTCTTAATGCAAGAGGCGCACCGATATCGTGGTAAGCCATGACTAGAACCCCAAGGCTTTAAATAGGCTATGTCTGAATAAGCTGTTGCGGCATGCGTCCAGCAGCTTCTAATAAGCAGTCTTCTGGGGTTATTTCTGAACGATAACGCTCTAGCATCCGACGCCAGCCTAAATAATTCCCCAAATACTTTGTTGCCACTCCATGAAATCGATACATCCACCCTTTGAGTCGACTATCAAAGGCATTCACATTCTGAATGTGAAAAACACCTCGCGCTCGGGGACCTTGGCTGTGAATGACTTCATGTGTAATTCCCAACTCTTTACAGAAAGCGTTATAAACCGCAGCGCCATCGGTACAAAGTATCGCATCCTTATCAACCAAGGGAGATAAAGCGGCTTTAACATGTTCAGCATCGACCCTTTCTAAAATGATGCTCGCTGTCGACTGGTGCCTATCTCTCACGACTAAAACTGGAATTTGGTCATCACTGGTTCCTCTCGTTTTACCGACACCACCACGCC
>SWCB01001604.1_pt1 | contig 17714 bp, 13 predicted proteins | sample 4692901 | NCBI WGS metagenome assembly SWCB01 (sample SAMN10267276, study PRJNA491770) | bioreactor metagenome | isolation source: DHS bioreactor inoculated with subseafloor sediment | place: Japan: off Shimokita Peninsula | collected 2006-08 | reverse complement strand
ATCGGCTACTTGACGGGCGACCAACGCTCGCAGCTTTCAACCGCCCAGGTCGAGGCGATCGACTACACCGACACGCGCTACGTGCCGGTCGAGCGCATGGCGGAGGTCACGCCCGAGACGATCGCCTCCATCCCCGACAGTTGGTGGTGGAGCCGGCTCAGCGACGACCAGGTGCGAGCGCTGAGCGAAACGCAGGTTCTGGCGGTGAGCGATGCTTCGTACGACCTGATCGATGGCCGCTTGACGGACGATCAGCGCGCCTGGCGCGAGACGGCGGTGGCGACGCCCTAAGCGTGGTCTGATCCCATGCTCTCTTCAGGCGATCCGTCCGGCGTGGATCTGCGGGAACTGCACCTCCAGCCACATCGTGTCCGCAGCCAGGCTGAGCTTCGCTTCGGTCATGTTGGCGGGGATGAGCAGCGTCTCGCCGCCGGTGAATTCGACGCCCGGGCCGGTGGGCAGCTCGATCGTCCCGGCGCCTTCCAGCACCAGCCAGACCGTCGGGTCGTGGTAGGGGATCTCCTGGGCGTAGCCTTCGCTCATGCGGATGCGCTCGACCTGGAAGTGGTCGGTCTGCAGGATCTTGCTGACGGAACTGAACGCCGCCGCCAGGTGGCTGCGTTTTTCTTCTAGGCGGGTGTCGGTCGGGGTGAGATCCACGCAGTCGAGGGCCTGCTCGACGTGGATCTCGCGGTCGGTGCGGCCCCAGTCGTAGACCCGAAACGTCGTGTCGCTCGGCGTCTGCACCTCCGCCACCATGACGCCCTCGCCCAAGGCGTGGCAGGTGCCTGCCGGCAGGTAGTGGCAGGTCCCCGGGCGGGCCTCGACGGCGCGGAGCACCTCGACGACGGTGCCGGCCCGAACGTGCTTGGCGAACTCCTCGCGCGTCAGCCGCTCTTTCACCCCTTTGTAAATCACGGACCCCGGCTCAGCGGCCAGGATGTACCAGGCCTCATTCTTGAGATGCGTCTCGGGATGATTGGCCACGTAGGCGGCCGGCGGGTGGACCTGGACCGAGAGGTTCTCGCGGGCGTCGAGGAATTTGACCAGGAGCGGAAACAGCCCCTGCTCATTCAGGGGGAGGCCGCCCAGAAGTCCCTCGCCGAACCCGCCGATCGCTTCGCGCAGCGTCTTGCCCGCGAGGGGGCCGTTCGTGATGCGCGAGCTGTCGCCGCCCGCCTCGGCCGGCATGTCGGCCAGTTCCCAGGACTCGCCAATGGGCGTGTCGGCGTCGCCCGGCAGCGTCTTGCCCAGGCGCTCGAGCCCCCGGCCGCCCCAGACTTTTTCCTTGTAGATCGGCTCAAACTTCAGCGGGTACAGATCCATGGTCGTCTCCCAGGTCCACTGCCATGGTAGCCTGCTTCGTCCCCAATCGAGTCACCTCCGATGATCCAAGGCACGCTGGACAACAAGACGGTTTGGGTCAAGCAGACCGAGCACGCGCAGGCCGCAGCAGCAATCGCTGAGGCGTGGGATCTGCGGCATCTGCCCGTCGAGCGCCGGGCCCTACTCATCGAAGCGACGCGGCGCCACGATGCCGGCTGGGAGGCCCTGGAGTCACGGGGCGAACCGACGGGAGGGTGGCAGGCGCTTGATTTCATGACCCTGACGGGGGCTCTGCGAGCCGACGTCTGGCGGCGGAGCGTCGAGATTGCTGCCGCCCATCATCCCTACGCCGGCCTGCTCGTCGGCCTGCACTTTCATCGCCTGAGCACCGAGAACGGGGACCACACCGAGGAAGAACGCTGCCGCCAGCGGGCCCTGGCCGAGACCTGCGCGGACTTGCGCTCCCAGATCGCGGAAGAGCCGGGTGGCCCAGCCCTGCTGGAGTCGGCGGAGCGGGACGGCCTTCTCCTGGGCCTCTTTGATCTGCTGCAACTCATCACGATCGGCGGTCTTCCACCCCAGGCGGAGATCGAAGGCGAATGCAGCTACCGCCTCCACAGGCGCGACGACGCGCTCTCGATCGATCCCTGGCCGCTCACCGTCGAGACGCTGCGCTTGCGCTGCCCGACCGTGGATGGTGACGTGATCGAATCGACGCTGGCACGCTGATCATTCGTGGCGCACGGCCAGGCTGGCCGTGCCATTTGGGAAGCGCCCGCTCACTTCTTCTTGCGCTCCACTTTGCGTTCCACGCCGCCGCTGAAGAGGAAGTACTCCATCAGGTCGTGCCCCTGCTCGATGTGCAGGTCGGACTCGTCGGCGTTCACCTCGCAGAACGGCTCCTGCACGACGCTGGTCACCCGCGTGCCCGCCATGGCGAAGGGGACCGGCGTGGGGTCGTGCTTGCGCGTCGAGCAGAGCGTGTAGTGATCGGGAAGCACCAGGATCCGCCACTCCTCGTAGGTCGCCAGCTTCTCGAGCAGCGGTCCGACGACGTGCCGGTCAATCGCCTCGATGGCGGCGACCTTCGTCTCGAAGTCCGACTGGTGCGAGGCCTCATCCGGCGCTTCCACGTGCACGCAGACGACGTCGTACTTGTCGAGCGCCTCGCAGCCTTTGCAACCCTTGCCGACGTAGTTGGTGTCGTGCAGGCCGGTGATGCCGGGCACAAACAGGCGGTCGAAGCCGATGTAGCGCGAGATGCCGGCGAGCAAGTCCACGGCGGTGATCATGGCCCCCTTCAGACCAAACCGCTCTTCGAAGCTGGGCACCACGGGTGTGCGTCCCTGTCCCCAGGGCCAGGCGTGCGTGGCGGGGCGGTCGCCGGCGTCGCGGCGGGCCAGGTTCACCTCGTGCTCGGCGAACAACTCCGCTGACAAGTTGATCAGGCCCACCAGCGCCTGGGCGTCCTCGCAGCCGGTCGGCATGTAGTCGGCAATGGGCAGGCCAGGGATGTCGTGCGGCGGGGTGGTCTCCAGATTCGAGTAATCCGCGCCCGACGAGTCCACGATGATGTTGCGGTAGCTGACGCCGGGCAGGAAACGCATCTTCTCGACCAGCGGCCCCAGCGATTCGTGGGCGGCGTTGCGCAGGTCGGCCAGCAGCCGCGCCCCCTCCGGCGAGCCGATGTGCCCCGCGGAGTGATCCACCATGCAGCCGTCCTCGTCCACGGTCACCAGATTGCAGCGGAAGATCCAGTCTTCCGGGGTGGCGGGGACGTTGAGGGCGGCCGCCTCCAGCGGGGCTCGGCCGGTGTGGTACTTTGCGGGGCTGTAGCCCAGCAACGCCATCGAACAGACATCCGAGCCGGCCCCGAATCCGGGCGGCGTGGTGACCACGGTGCCTTGCCGACCGGTCAGGCTGATGCGGTCCATGTTGGGCGTCTGGGCGGCTTCCAGGGGCGTGACCCCGCCGAGCTCCTCGAGCGGCAGGTCGGCGGCCCCGTCGGGGATGACGATGGCGTACTTCATGCCGCCAGAATACCACTCTCCGCCGCCCCGGTCGCACCCTGAAGTCCACCCGCCGGAGCCCGCGCGTGCTTCGCTTACAATGTCCGCATGTCCTCCAGCCCCAAGGTGACTGACGCCCTTATTGATCCCGGCAACGATCCGCGGCTGCGCTTCGAGCGCGTCGATCGCTGCCTGTGTGGCGGGAACTTGCTGGAGGGACCGATCTGGGAGTGGATGATCTGCGGCGGCTGCGGCACCTGGGTGAACACCAAACGGCCCACCGAAGAGTCGCTGGGGATCGTGTACGGCGAGACGTATTGGACGACGACGCAAGCACTTGTCGGGGCCCCGCCCCTCGAACGACGTTTTCAGCTCGACATGAACGATCGCATCCCGGTCTACCTCAAGCAGCTCACGCCGCACCTGCCGGCCACAGCGCGGATCGGTGAGCTGGGCTGTGGCAACGCCCGCCTCCTGCACGAGTTGAAGGGGATGGGGCACGAGGTTGTGGGCACGGAGTACGACGCCGGCATGATCGCCCGCCTGGCGCAGCTCACGGATGTGCCCATCCAGCAAGGCGGGGCGGAGTTGTTCGAATCAGCGTCCTTCGATGCGATGCTCTCCCTGGATGTCCTCGAACATCTGCACGATCCCGCCGCCTTCCTGCGCGAGCACAAGCGCCTGCTGAAGCCCGGCGGGCTGCTGCTGCTGCACACCCCCGTGCACGAGCGTGCCAACGAGCCGTACCGCTACAGCGTCGGCTTGCTCTGGAAGCTGTATCACCTGTATCTGTTCAGCCGTCAGCTCATCGACGAGATGGTCGACGCTGCGGGGTTTGAGGTGATCGCCGATGAGGCCCGGATGTTCGGCTGGCCCATCTTCGTCCTGCGGAAACGCTGACCCGTGTGCGGCGTGTGCGCCATCTTGCCTGTTGAGCAGCAGGCGACCGTCGAGACGGCTGTCTGGGCGAGCCGCTACCGAGACATGCTCAGCGCCCAGGCGCACCGCGGGCCGGATGGCGCGGGGGTGGCGCTGTGGCAGGCGGGGGTGGCGTCACCGATCACCAGCTATGCCGCCACACCGCCGCAGTTGGCGATCTCGCAGACAGGTTCGGCGCGCTGCCTGCTCGGGCACAACTGGCTGGCCATCCAGGATCAAGCGCACGAGGCCCGGCAGCCCATGCTCGCCGGCGACCTCGCCCTTGTCTTCAACGGCGAGATCTACAACTTCCTCGAGCTGCGCCAGGAACTGCAGCAGCAGGGCGAGACATTCACCACGAACTCCGACACGGAGGTATTGCTCAAGCTCTGGCAGCGCCAAGGCCCCGCCTGCCTCACCCAGTTGCGCGGCATGTTCGCCTTCCTCATCTACGATGCTAAGGCGCAGGTGCTTTGGGCGGCGCGCGACCCGTTCGGCATCAAACCGCTGTACCAGGCGCGCATTGACGGCTCCCTCTGCTTCGCTTCCGAAATGCGGGCCCTGCACGCCGCCGGCGCGAGTCGGGCGATGCGGCCGAGCGCTGTCCTGGCGTGCGTGGCTGCGGCGGTGAACCAGTTCGGCGAGCGCGAGACGTTGTACGAGGAGATCGCAGAAGTCCCTCCGGGCACGCTGATGCGCGTCGATCATGTGGGGATCACCGAGCGCCGCTTCTTCACCTTCGACGATCCCGTGGGTGGGTTGGCTGGCGAGGAAGCGACGAACTCGCTTCGCCGGGAACTGACGCAGAGTGTGCGCTTGCACCTGCGTTCGACCCGCAAGATTGCTACCTGCCTGAGCGGCGGACTGGATTCGGCCAATCTCGCCTGGCTCATTGGTGCCGAGCGCGACGCCGCCGGCGCCGACTTCACGACCTATACCATCTGCAGCGCCCAGGCTCGTAGTTCGGAGATCGAGTTGGCCCGGCTGGTAGCACAAAAAGCCGACCTGCCGCACGAAGTGTACGACTGCGACCCGGAGATTGATCCTGCGGATGTGCTGGAGATGGCCCTGGCCTACGAGACGCCGAACCACACGGTGGGGCCGATCAACCAGTTTCTGCTGCTGCGTCAGATCGCGGCGAGCGGGGCCAGCGTCGTGCTCGACGGCCAGGGCGGCGATGAACTCGTCTCCGGCTACCCCTGGTTCTGGCCCGTGCTCATCAAGGCGATCGAAGCGAAGGGTGGCGACACGAGCGCGCTGCGCGAACAGCGAGCTGGCCGTTTGCCGCTGCGGCCTGAGATCGCCGCCATGTTCGACGAGCGCTTCCACAATCCGCTCGCCTGGATCGGGGCGGTCATGGGAGAATCGTTCCTCGGCGTCAGCGCTCGGGACGTGCTCGACTTGCAGGAGACGCAGTACTACCTCGCGGGCGGCGGCGACTGGGCGCGCTTTCGGCAGAGGGCCTACTTCCGCGGCGAACTGCAATACCTGCTGCGCCAGGAGGATCGCCTGGGGATGTGGTTTGGCTTGGAGTGCCGTGTGCCCTACGTCGATCGGGCCCTCGTCGCCCTGGCGGGGCGCTTTGATCCGGAGTATCTCATTCGCGAGGCGTACCTGAAGTATCCCTATCGGGTGCTCCTGCCGGAGGTGCCCGAGGAGATTCGCTGGCGGACGCGTAAGCAGGGGTTCTGGGACACCGACCCGAAGCGGTACGGCTGGATGCAGCCGTTGGCACGCGAGTTGGCGCTGGGTTCGCCGCTCCTGCGCTCGCTCTTGCCCAGGCTGGAAGCGGACTTCGCTACGCTTAACTTCAACCAGCATTGGCGTCTGGCGCAGATCGGCGTGCTCGAGCGCTGCCGTGATCGCGGCGATGTCAGCGGATTGTTGAACGGCGTCAAGTTCGACACGGCATAGAGCAGCTCACACCTCAACATTGCGCTTCGCGCTCCGTTCCGTCATTCCCGCGCAGGCGGGAATCCACTACATCGACCCACACACCAATGAGGTCGAATTGGATGCCCGCCTCCGCGGGCATGACGCTAGGCGTAGGCGCGATGTGCTCCTGTCCGGAACAAAGGCGGGCCGCGCCGCTTCCGGCGCCACCCGCATTTACCCGTCGTTGCGGGCGTCAAGGACGTCGCTTCTCTCTCCTCCTCAGTCGCCATCCCATTCGCCGAGCAACGCACCGAGATCTCCCTGATCGACGACGCCGTTGCCATCAGTGTCGGCGTCGATGTCGTAGCCGTAGAAGCCGTCGTAGGTGTTGAAGGCCGCCAGCATCTGACCCAGATCCGCTTGGTCGACGACGCCGTCGCCGTTGATGTCGGATTGCTTGCCGTGCTCCTCGACCATGAAGCCGACCGCTTGACCATCCCAGAACTCGCCGTCCGCATCGATGTGGATGGAATGCTCGGCCGACTCGGCTCGGCCGTCGCCCTGGGTGGGATCGTCGACGTAATTGATGGTGTAGGAGCCGTCGCCGTGTTGGGTGATGCTGGTGATCTGGGCGGTGTGCCCGCCGCCGTTGGGCACGGGATCCCAGAGGATGATGATCTCCACATCAGCGCCGTCGGCCAAGGCGTCCATGATCTCACCGAGCGCCCCGCAGCCCTCGTAAGTGCGGGTGTTGACCGGCAGCCCCTTCTCCGTGGTGTACTGCTTCTTGCCGTTGGCCATGTTGTTGGGCGCGGTGCCTGTCTGCGGATTGGTCTGCATGCGATCGTAGAGATCGTTGTACATGCCGCCGGGGTTGTCGGTGTCAAAACCGTTGGTGTCGGCGAGGTATTGGATCGATCGCGTGCAGGCGCCGGGGGCGCAGCCGTTGAGCGACTCGTCCACGGGCCCCATCAAGGCCACGCAGTGCCAAGTTCGTTCCGTGCGGATCGGGTGGATGGTCAAGTAGTCAGGGCCGATCCAGGGGCCGGGATTGAAGGGGATCATCGACATGCCGCTGCCGCCCGATTCGATGCCGCCGGTGTGATGATTCCGAGGCACGACGGGCAGGTACATGTCGGTGGAGGGGTCGAGTTGACCTAAGGGATCCGGCGTGATGCGCAGGTCGAAGAAGACCCCGGTGACTGGATAGCCGTCGGGGATGGGCAGGCCGAAGTGCACGCTTGTATGTGAGCCGTCCATGTAGTCCGGGTCGGGGTAGCAGAGGTAGAGGTTCTGTACGACCCACTCCGGGTCAGACACGCCCGGCACTTCGATGGCGACGTTGATCCAGCCCCCGCCGTTGGCTTCCAGGAACTGCTCGTCAATGGGATGGCTCGCCCAGGGGTCGAAGTAGAATTCGCCGACGCGGGAACATTCGATCATCATGCCGCCCTGGTCATCGAGCCAGTTGAGCTGACGAAACTCCAGGTCCCCCGCCCCCGCGACCCGGGCCGCGCAGAGTGTCGCCACGATGACTGCGAGGTAGGTTCGGTGTTTCACTGTCTCGCTCCTTGCCCTCGGAAGCGGTGGTGTTAGCCTGGCTGGGACCTTCCCAACCACCAGTGCCTAGGCAGGCGCACCCACGAATCTGACATAGAAATCCGAAATCGGCGCAGCAGATAGGCGCGGGCCCCGTTCAGGGACACCCCGCCTGTCACGGCGCTTCTTCGCACTCATCGGGGAGCTTGCGGCGAGCAGACGCCGCCGGCGCATCGCGGCGCTGGTCGCGACTCAGGTGCCGCTGCCGTAGTTGCCCAGGAGCGCGCCCAGATCCGCCTGATCGACGTCGCCATCGTCGTCAATGTCGGCAGCCCGATCGTAGTCCGGGTCACCCACGACGCTGCCGTAGGCGCCGAGGAGCGCTCCGAGATCCGCCTGGTCGACATCGCCGTCGCCATCCACATCGCCCGGCACGGGATCGCAGGGCACCTCGACCATGAAGCCATCGATACGGCCGCCCGGGAAGGTGCCATCCGGGTTGACCACGATGACGTGTTCCTTGTTCTCGGCGTTGCCATCGCCTTGGGTGGGGTCGTCGACGTAGGTGATGATGGCCGAGCCGTCCGGCAATACGGTGATACTGGTGACCATGGCGGCATGCCCGCCCCCGCCCGTCCAACTGATCAGGAGTTCAAGGTCAACGCCCTGGCCGAGTTGCATGGCGGCATAGTGGATCCAATCCCCGAAGCCGTAGACAAGCTCCGTGCAGATGGGCAGGTGGTTCTCGGCGGCATATCGGCGCTTGCCGGCTAACATGTCGGCATCGCTGGTACCGCCGCTGCTGGTGGTGCCCATGTCGCCGTAGAGATCACCGTAGATGTCTTGGGGAGGATCGGTTGGGAAGCCGTGCGCGATGCCCAGGTAGTCGATGGAGCGAGCGCAGGAGGCCGGGGCGCAGCCGTTCTTCCCCTCGTTGATCGGGGCCAGGAACTCACTGGGAATCCAGGTCTCCTCCGTCTGGAACGGTGGGGGGATGAACGGCCCAATCCAGGGCTGGACGATGAAGGGCCAGTCGCTCAGGCCGCTGCCACCCCCGAAGAAACCGCCCACATGGTAGTCGTACAACCGCACCGGCGCGGGACGCGGCACGGGCGGCGGCGGATCGAACATGGGATCGGGCGTGACATACACATCGAAGAACGACTCCACCCACCACTCACCATCCGGCACCGGCACGCGGAACTGCGGCGTCGGGGCCGAGCCGATCATGTAGTTCTCATCCGGATAGCTCAGATACAGGTTCTGCACCACCCACTCGAAGGGCCCATCCGGTGTGGCGGCGACAACCAGGTTGACGAAGCCTCCGCCACCGCCCCATTCAAGCAGTTGCTGATCATCGGGATTGGCCGGGTCGAAGTGGAAGGTCGCCTCGCCGACCTGCGAGGCGGGGATCATGACGTTGCCCTCCTCATCCAGCCAGTTGAGCTGGGCAAACTCCACTTCCACGGCATGAACCGGCGCGCTTCCCAGCAGCGCTGCGACGGCGGCAAGCAGGGTCTTCTTCATGATGCTCACGTCCCTTCGGCTTGGGGGTGCGCCGAACGCTCCATCACGTCCAGCGGCACTCACCTCAAGTGTGCCACAGCTTGGCCTGGATGCGTCGACCCTCCACAGACTGCTCGCAAATCAACCGAAATTGGGGGGGGCGTTCATGCAGCGCGCACAGAAGCCCGGCCGTGAGGCCGGGCTCTGCGATGGCTTCCACTCTTACATCGAGAATTAATGTCGGGTCTTCGCTCACCCACCGGTGCCGAAGTTGCCGAGCAGTTCTCCGAGGTCGCCCTGATCGACATCGCCATCGTGGTCGAAGTCGGCGTTGGCGTTGTAGTGGTCATCGCCCTCGTTGGAGCCGTAGGCCGCCAGCACCAGGCCAAGGTCGGCCTGATCGACGTCGCCGTCGTGATCCGCGTCGCCGGCTTCGCAGATGACCTCGACCAGGAATCCGTCAACCTGGCCGCCGTCGAAGCTGCCGTCGGGCTTGACCTTGATGGTGTGCTCTTCGTTCTGTGCCCCAGCCTTGGTCTGGTCGTCGTCAACGTAGGTGATGGTGTAGCTGCCGTCGGCGTGCTTGACGATCGAGGTGATCATGGCGGCGTGGCCGCCGGCGCCGGTCCAACTGATCAAGATCTCGATGTCGGCGCCGTCGCGCAGCTCCTTCATGATGTCACCAATCTGCTCGCCGAAGTTGTAGACCAGCTTGCTGCAGATGGGAAGGCCTTCGCGGTTCGTGTACTTGTTCTTGCCGGCCAGCATGTCATCATCCGTGGTGCCGCCGGCGTCGGTGTCCATGTCGTCCTTGATGTCGTCGTAGATGTCCTGGGCGTCGTCGGTGTCAAAGTCGTTCGTCTCGCCGAGGTAGGCAATGGAGCGAGCGCAGGCGCCGGGAGCGCAGCCGTTGACGTCCTCCTCCACAGCCTCGACATCGGCGGTCGGGACCGAGATCCAGGCAGCGTCGACGGGCAGGCTGTCCCACCAGTTGCCGATCCAGGGGCCGATGATGAAGGGCATCGCCGCCAGGCCGCTGCCACCGCCGTTCCGGCCGCCCACGTGGTAGTCGGAGAGTTGGATTCCTCCGAATTCGTCGACGTCGAAGAAGGGATCGTCGAGCGGCACGTCGGTCACTTGCACGCCGTACTGCACGAACTCGCCGATTTCGCCATCATCCACCGGCAGGCGGAACTGCACGGTGGGAGTGGAGCCGACCATGTAGGCATCGTCGGGGAAGGCGACGTAGAGGTTCTGCACGACCCAGTCCGGGGCGCCGCTGTTGACGGAGAGGACGACATTGATGAAGCCACCGCCGTTGGCCTGCAGGAACTGCTGGTCCGCCGGGTCGGCGCCGTCGAAGGTGAATTCCGCCTCGCCGACGGCGGAAGCGAAGACGAGCACGGTGCCGTCGTCCGCCATCCAGTTGAGTTGGCGGAAATCGACGCTGGCGGCGTTGGCGGCGGAGCCGCCGGCGAGGATCAGAGCGAGAATCGTAGCTGTGAGAGAGCGTGTCATGAGGAGAGGTCCTTTGGGGATTGGAGGTGTTGGAAATCGCTGGAGTGCTTGGGCCGGCAGGTGTTGCCGACGGCAGGAACTAGCTGACTCCACGCCGTGGTCTGACACGCAGACACGAAGATCGGTCTGCAAGTTGTGCGAATACAACCCAAACATGGCGAGCGGTGGGCGCGAGCGGCGACACCACAGATCTGCTTGCCAAGAACGGGTTTGCGGAAATCCTCAAAGACTGGCCTTTGCCATTGACCGGTCCGAAAATCGGATTACTCTGTATCCAGAGCAGAGGGAAGTACCCGGCGGAGAGGCTGTTTCTGGCCGGCGCTCAGCCGACCCCGCGATTGGTCCTGAGCGCTCGATTCCCGAGAAGCCGGTGCACGTCTGCTCGATTGGATACCGATTGTTGCGCGCGGCGGCTTCGTCCGGAGCCGCGAGATGTTCGACTTAGCAAACCAGACAATTCGGCAGAGCTGCGGGGCGATGCCGAGGTGCCTGAGAAGGAGAAACACATGAGGAAGAATCACGTCTTCGCCACCGGTCTGGTCATGCTGCTCGCCGGATCGGCGTTCGGGCAGTATCTGGCCATCCCCGACTCCACCAGTGATACGGTCGGCATGTACGACCCGTATGACGGCACGTACCTGGGCGTCGTGATCGACGGCAGCAGCATGTTCAGCACGCCCATCAATGCCGTTCTCGGTCCCGATAACTTGATCTACGTCTCAGACCAGATCGAGGATTCCGTCTTCCGCTTCAACATGGACGGCACTTTCGTCGACGTCTTTGCCGACGCCACGGACGGTCTGAACAACATCCGCGGTATCGACTTCTACGACGGCAAGCTCTTTGTGACCAGCGGCGATGACTACGTCGCCACCTTCGACGGGCCGCACAATCGCGTCGCCGACTTCATCAATGACGGCACCGATCCCTTCGACATCCTGTTCCTCGACGACGGCAGCGCCCTGCTCTCTGACATCCAGGGCACGACCGACAACGTCCGTCTCTACAACCCCGACGGCACCCTCAACACCGTGCTCTTCGATGTCAACTTCCCCGAGCAGGTGCAAGTCGACACCAAGCTGCCCGGGGCGTTTCTGAGCATCGCCTTCAGCGGTGATCAGGTCACCGACTTCGATCTCGACGGCATGATCACCGACACCTGGTTCTTCAACGGTGGCCGTGGCGTCTATCGCCTCGGCAACGGCAATCTCTTGCTCACGGCGGGCGATGGTGTCTGGGAGATGGACCCCGCCACGGGCACCCTGCTGGAGAATGAGAATCCGGACGCTTCCGGTCGATTCATTGAGTACATCGTGCCGGCCCCCTCGACGCTGGCCCTCTTCGGACTTGGCAGCGCAGCTGTCCGGCGTCGCCGCTAGACCGCCTGCCAGCAATCAGCACCCCTTCACGCCGACCCGTCCGGGTCGGCGTTTTTCTAGGTCTCCCACCCAATCCAGGCCGCCCCGAATCGGGGGGCGACGACGGCGACGAACCGAACATCGGCGAAATACTTCTGGCATGTCCGGTGCGCCAGGGTAGTCTTGGGTTGGACGTGTCCAATCAGGCCGCGTCGCCGTTTCGTCGAGTCCGCCCGAAGGGAGATCCCATGAAACTCGCTTGCTGCATTGCTGCCAGTGCCCTGTCGACGGCCGTTGCCGGTGATGTCCTGTGGGACAATGGCGCGCTGGATGTCGATGACCGGCCACCCCTGTACATGTCACAGCTCGACGACGCCTATCCGTTTCACGCACAGGCCGCGGACGACTTTCTCATCGCTGCGGACGGCAGCGCCTACAACCGCGCTCTCATCACGGGGATCACCTGGTACGGCGCGTTCAAGTCGCCGGACCAGCCCCCGGTTGACCCAAGTGAATTCAACTTTCTCATCTACCGAGATTTTGGCGGCTACCCGAAGGGATTCGGTCTTGACGATCCTTCCGTCACTGTGGAAGAGATACGCACCGTGCCTCGCGCCGACATCGTCGAGACACCGCTCAATGACTGGGTCAGCGAGTACACCGTTGATCTGAGTGATCAGGCCATTGTTCTTGATGTCTCGCGGACCTACTGGCTGGCCATTCAATCGGTCAACCTCTTTCCACCGAAGTGGAATTGGGCTGCGACGGACGGGCAACAGTGGGGCCACGACGGCGTGCAGGGATTCCCCCTCGTCGGTGTGCCTTACTGGACGACTATTCACACCGACCTGGCGTTCGTGTTGCACGGCTCATTGCTGCCCGTCGCGGACCTGACCGGCGATGGCTGCGTCGACCAGGCGGATCTCGGCCTGCTGCTCAGCGCCTACGGCGTCGACGACAACGGCGATCTCGACGGCGACGGCGACACCGATCAAGCCGATCTGGGGCAACTGCTCGGTCAGTATGGCGAAGGATGCTAACGCGGCTTTAGCTCGTGCCGGTCAGCTTGCGCACGGTCATGTCGAAGGTGCGCACCATGTTGGTGTGCATGCCGTACACGATGACGGTGTAAGCGACGGCGGCGATGGCGGCGCCGATGACGACGTTCAAGCGGGCCGCGCCGATGCCGCCCGACTCGATGGTGCCCGTCAGCGAATCAACCGGGAACACCGCCGAGTACATCATCGTGGCGGGGCTGAGCATCGCTAGGATCGTGCCCACGATGGGAATGGAGCGGCCGCTCTGCAGACCGCAGAAACTGACCACGCTCAGGATCACCAGAACGACCGCCACCGTGGAGATGACCGAGCCGATCGTGCCCTTGCTCTTGAGCGACCACTGCAATCCGATCATCACACAGAAGCCAACAAAGGCAAAGATCACCAAGGGCGCTGCCAGGAGCACCTCGGGCAAGACGAGCGGCGCTGTGATCGGGCCGTCCAGCGTCTGCTCCTGCACGTGGACCCCCGCCTGCACGCCCAGCCCGTTCGCCAGCACGTACGCCCCGGCAAGCATCAGGGTCAGGGCGGGCACCGCCGCCATGGGCAGCAGGTAGGTGAACAGCCCTCGCAGCTTTCCGTAGAGGTAGTCCGAAGGCGTGATGGGGGTGGAGAGCAGCAGATCCAGGGTGCCATCCTCGCGCTCACGCGACACCGCCGTCGCCGACAGGTTCAGCGCCGCCAGCACCACGATGGCCAACTCTGAGCCGGCGACCGAGAGCAAGGCGAAGCGAAACTCCGCAGGTGAGAAGAGGCCGCCGTGATAGGAAGCCAGGATGGTCAGCACGCCCACCACGCCCGCCACGACAAACCCCCAGCGGGCGACGATCTTGCCCAAGCCCTGCCGCTTGGCGAACGCCTCCCGCCAGGCGATGGGATTGCTCCACACCTGATGGGGCGTGCGGGTGCGTGAATCCGGGGCGCCGAGCCTCAGCAGGCGGCGGTACCAGGGGACCTGGCCCACGTGCGTGGCGATGATGCGCATGCTCAGCGCCGAGAACGCCATGAGCAGCAGGCTCGCCGACGCCACCAGCAGGCAATACGTCGTCGCCGGGGCCCCGTACCACATCTTGGCGAGCGGGCCCATGTTCACCAGTTCCACCGGGTCGGGCAGGAGGTAGTTCGAAGGCTGCAAGAGCACCCGCATCGCCAGGAAGGGGTTGATCGCCGTGACCGGGGTCACCTCGTTGGGGCTGACCGCAATGTTCAGGATGCGATCGATGGCGAAGGTGGCTCCGAGATAGGCGACCACCCCGGTGTAGAAGATGAACACCGCTCGCCGCCCGCCCGTTCTCGTCACGCTCAGCGTCACCGCGATGGCGCCCACCAGCAGGGCCGAGCAGCCGGCGATGGCGTAGCTCATGAAGATCGATCGCCCCGGCACGCCGCCGAAATACTGCGTCACCGCGAAGAGCGGCAAGCTGCTGGCCAGCAAGGCGATGACGAAGAACAGCCGGCCGAACAGATTGCCCAGCACCACCTGGGAAGCGCTCAGCGGCGTCGTCAGGATGATGTCCCAGGTCCGCGGGTTCGCTTCCTGGGCGATGGCCCCCGCCATGAAGATCGGCGTCAGCAGGCAGATTAGGAGCACCTGCAGATAGCTGACCGTCTGGAAGCTGACCGCCCCGGCGGCGGCGAGTTCCTGGTAGCTGAGGCTCGAGCCACTGGCCCGGCCCAAGAGGGCGAAGAGCAGCACAACAATGAGGGCGGCGAGGTATCCGGCCCGGATGTAGAAGTGGCGCGCCCGCCGCGACCCCCCCTGCACGAGTCGTACGCAGATGGGATTGGTGACAACGAGACGCAACAGCCAGTTCACAAAGACGGGCATGGCGGGAGCATGCTACCCGCCGCTTCCGGCCACCGCCGCGCCACTTCGCAAGAAAAAGGGCCAACTGTCGTCTCGCCGGATCTCGGCGCAGGAGAAGGGGGTGGACCCCCTTTCGTGCCGACTCGGGAAATCTGTGGGCATGGATCCCCCAAATTGGGTGAGAAACTGGGACGAATGGGTGGGGTATTCGGCTTGACGAAACGCATGGATGTGGCTGAAATGGTCGTACGTCCAGCCGCCGGCTGGAGCTTAGGAACAGACGGCCTGTCGATCAGTTGGCGAACGACGGCAGCCGATACCGAGCCCGCCTCCTCCACAGCAACCTTGCGAGGTTGGGCTCCGTGCGTCGAGTCAGGTCGCCGCCTCGGCCGCCTAGCGCACGATAGATTGAACGCTTGGTGTGATACCTCCGAGCCTTGGTTGCATGGAACACGCTCGATGCGAGCAATGCGACCCTCTCCTCCGCTCGGCAGTTTTGCTGAGTCTCTCCGGCTCGGAGGATCGTTCAATCCGGCATGAAAGCAGCCGGCCCTGCCCGGGCTGCCCGATTCGTTTCCTGCTGATCGATCACAAGTGATCGCATGGTTGGCTTGCGCGGCTGCAAGCTGGCTGGCGGTCCATACGAAAGGATTGATCGGTGGGTCTACTCCTATCGGCAGCAAGCGGATACCAAATGCCCACCCTCATCGTGGCCGCTCTCGTGGCGCTGGTCATCGGTGTGGTGGTTGGCGCGGTCGTGGTGCGCTTCATTGGCGGCATGACCCTCAAGTCCGCCCGCGACGAAGCCGGGCGCGTCATTAAGGCAGCGGAGAACGACGCCAAGATCGTCGTCGAGAAAGCAGAGATCGAGGCCGAGAAGCGCGCCATCGAGCGTCGCGAGCAGGCCGAGGCCGACATCCAGGCCACCCGCAACGAACTCAAGGAAACGGAGCGCCGCCTCGACAAACGCGAGGATCGTCTGGAGAAGAAGCAGGAAGCCCTCACCCTCAAGGAGAACGAGCTCGCCCGCGTGGCCAGCGCTGTCAGCCAGCGCGAAGAGAAGGCAGTTGCGCGCGAAGGGGAGCTCAACGACCTCATCCAGCAGCGCCGGGACGAACTCCTGCGCGTAGCCGGCATGTCCGCAGACGAGGCCCTGAAGCTCGTCCTCCAGCAAGTCGAGGAGGAGGCCAAGCTTGAGGCCGCCCAGGTGGCCCGTGACGTCCTGGACGAGGCGGAAGCCGAGGCCCGCGAACGCGCCAGCGAGATCACCCTCCAGGCCATCCAACGCTACGCCGGCGAGACCACCAGCGAGAGCACCGTCCGGGCCGTCCCCATCCCCAGCGACGATGTCAAGGGCCGCATCATCGGCCGTGAAGGCCGAAACATCCGTGCTTTCGAGCGGGCGACCGGTGTCGATGTCATCGTCGACGACACGCCCGGCGTCATCGTCGTTTCCTGCTTCGACAAGGTTCGCCAAACCGTCGCCGCCGAATCCCTGCAGCGACTCGTCGCCGACAACCGGGTTCATCCCAGTCGCATCGAAGAGATCGTGGAGCAGGTCCGCAAGGAAGTCGCTGAGCGCATCATCAAGAACGGCAAGGACTCGGTCCTCGAGGTCAAGCTTCGCGGGCTGCACCCCAAGATCGTCGAGGCCATGGGCAAGCTCTCCTTCCGCACCAGCTACGGCCAGAACGTGCTTCGGCACTCGACCGAGGTCGCCTTCCTCAGCCAACTCATCGCCGAGCAACTCGGCCTCGACGGTCGGCTGGCGAGGCGGTGCGGCTTCCTGCACGACATCGGCAAAGCCATGGACCACGAGATGGAGGGTGGCCACCCCAAGCTGGGCATGGACTTCGCCAAGACCTACGGCGAGACCAACGAGGTTCTCAACGCCATCGGCGGCCACCACGGCGACATTCCCGCCACCAGCTTCTACACGCCCATCGTCATGGCGGCGGACGCCGTCTCCAGCGCCAGGCCCGGGGCTCGGCGTGAGTCGATGGAGAAGTACATCCAACGGCTGGAGCAGCTGCAGGAAATCGCCATGGGGCACGAGGGCGTCGACGAAGCCCACGCCGTCCAGGCCGGCCGCGAGGTGCGGGTCATGGTCGATGCCCGCAAGGTGGACGACGCCGTCGCCCACATGATCGCCCGCGACATCGCCAACCGCGTCTCGGATGAGATGACCTTCCCCGGCGAGATCAAGGTGACCGTTCTCCGCGAGACCCGCGCCATCGAACTGGCGCGGTAAGCCACCGTCCCCATCCGCGCCAATCAAACCCGAGGGTGCTCGCACCCTCGGGAACGAGTGTCTCCTGCGCCGGTCGTGTCCCCCGGCCATGCCGACCCCTGCCGGCGCTATACTCACCACATGAGCGCACCAGGAAGATCGAAGACGCAACCCCACCCCAGCGGAGGGCGCTACGTCGCTTTGCTGCGCGGCGTCAACGTCGGCGGCAAGAACAAGCTGCCCATGGCCGATCTCGCCGCGATCTTCACGGAGGCCGGCTGCACCGACGTGCGCACCTACATCCAGAGCGGCAACGTCGTCTTCAGCGCTGCCCCGACACTTGCCAAGGCCATCGCACCAAACGTCGAGAGTGCCCTGCTCGATCGGTTCGACATCGACTCGCGGGTCATTCTGCGCACTGCTGCGGAGCTCGATGCCGCCATCGCCCAGAATCCGTATGCCGACGCGGAGGCGGACGAGAAGCTGCTGGCGGTGGCCTTCCTTGCTGGGAAGCCGACGAAGAAGGACGCCGACGCGCTGTAGCCGGAGCCCTCCCCGGGCGATGCCTTC